>JADMIO011006416.1_pt1 | contig 22335 bp, 17 predicted proteins | sample 8958161 | NCBI WGS metagenome assembly JADMIO01 (sample SAMN16585339, study PRJNA669376) | soil metagenome | isolation source: Crop rotation soil | place: USA: Cullars Rotation, Alabama | collected 2011 | reverse complement strand
CCGTATCTTTTTCCACCACCTGGTTAATAGTATTGGCGCTTCCCGTTACCAGGAAACCGGCGATGAATAGCAATACCATCATCTTCCCATTAAAATGATTTCCCGGCACCAGCAAAAAGCTCACCACTGCACTAAATACAACCATTGTGCTGAGGCTGAATTTTACCAACATCATATAATCCCGCAGCTTGCTGGCTAATTTAAAAGAGCTTGATTTCGTCACTATTTCTTGCTGCATCCATTTTATATTAAACCTCGGGACTAAAGTCCCGGAAAATATTATAAGGATTCTACTTTACCCTCGCCCTAAAGGGCGGGGCAAGACTAAAATCATTTTAATGCGTACTCTCATCATCCCCCACTTTCTCCGTCTGCGGAATAAATTCTCTTCCTTCCTTTCCATAATCATACGCCCAACGATGTACTTCTGGTATTTCTCCAGGCCAGTTACCGTGTCCTGGACGTAATGGTGTTGTCCACTCTAATGTATTAGAAGCCCAAGGATTTAAAGAGGTTACTCTTCTTCCTTTAAATATGGAATAGAAAAAGTTGAATACAAATAATAACTGCACAGCAAATACGATGAAGGAAACGATAGATATAAATCTATTCAATCCTTCAAACTGATTAAAGGAAGACCAGTTGCTGAAATCCAGATAACGGCGAGGCATACCTGCAAGTCCTTCATAGTGCATTGGCCAGAATATTAAATAAGCGCCCACGATAGTAACCCAGAAATGAATATAAGCCATCGTGTTATTCAAATAGCGACCATACATTTTAGGAAACCAATGATATACACCGGCGAACATGCCGAAGAAAGATGCTACACCCATTACTATATGGAAGTGCGCAACTACAAAGTAAGTATCATGTAAGTGAATATCCAATGTTGAATTTCCTAAAAAGATACCTGTTAAACCACCAGAGATGAATAAGCTCACAAAACCTATAGAAAACAACATACCTGGAGTAAAACGAATATTACCTTTCCACAATGTAGTTAACCAGTTAAATACTTTAATAGCAGATGGAACGGCTATCAACAATGTTAGCAACACGAATACAGAACCTAAGAAAGGATTCAATCCCGTAACAAACATGTGGTGCGCCCATACTAAGAATGCCAATACGGTGATGGCAAATAATGAACCTACCATTGCCATATAACCGAAGATGGGTTTGCGCGCATTCACACTCATTATTTCAGATACCATTCCCATGGCAGGCAATAGAATGATATAAACTTCGGGGTGACCTAAGAACCAGAATAAGTGTTGGTAAAGAATAGCACTTCCACCTTCGTTTGGTAATGCTTGTTGCGTAGAACTTAAAAATATATCGGAGAGGTAGAAACTTGTTCCACCATGACGATCAAACAATAATAAAATAAATCCTGATAATAATACAGGGAAAGATAACACGCCTAATACCGCTGTAAAGAACAACGCCCATATTGTTAATGGTAAACGAGTCATGCTCATTCCTTTGGTACGCATGTTAAGGATAGTAGAAATATAATTCAGACCTCCTAATAAAGAAGAAACCACAAACAACGCCATAGCTACTAACCAAAGATCCATACCTGTCTTAGAGCCTTCCGAAGCGCCGCCTAAGGCACTCAATGGGGGATAAGATGTCCATCCACCACTGGCAGGGCCGGTTTGTATGAACAAAGAAGATATCATTACAACACTTGCTAACCAGAAGAACCAGTAAGAAAGCATGTTCATAAATGGAGAAGCCATATCTCGCGCGCCTACTTGCAAGGGAATAAGAAAGTTAGCGAAGGTTCCACTAAGGCCGGCTGTTAATACAAAGAATACCAACACCGTTCCGTGCATCGTGATCAACGCATAATAAAATTCCGGTTGAAGTTTACCGCCCTTAGCCCAATGTCCCAATATATCTTCCAACCAAGGAAATGATTGGTCAGGGTAACCTAATTGCAAACGGAATAATACGGAGAACAGTCCACCAATGATGGCCCATACAATACCTGTAATAAGGAATTGTTTGGCAATCATTTTATGATCCTGACTAAAAACGTATTTAGTTATAAATGTTTCTTTATGATGATGTTCATGATGACCGTTCCCATCGTGATGATGATCATGGGTAGTGTCTGTGTGCTCGTGCAAAATCGCTTCGTTGCTCATGATAATTCTTTTTATAAATACCTTCTTAATTTTTTACGCTTGCTACTACGGTTGAATCAGCTTTCTTAACATTAGCAGGATCCTTATCGGGGAACACTGCAAAATATTTCGGTTTTTGTTTGGCCATCCAGGCATCAAATTCTTCCTGCGTTACTACTTCTATTACGCCACGCATAGAGAAGTGCCCTTTTCCACACATTTGATCGCAAGATATTTCGTATACAAAGTTTGGATTGTTAGTCATCTTCCTCATCTCCGCGGTAGTATATAAAGGAGTGAACCACATGGTAGTTGGAGTTCCCGGAACAGCATCCATCTTCATACGAAAATGCGCCAGACCCACATCATGCACTACATCTCTGGAGCCTATTATTAATTTTACGGGTTTGTTTTTAATAAGGTACATTGCCTGATCAGAAACAATATCATCTTGTGCCGCCTTATCAGCTTTCAAATTTAATTCGGGTACATCTGCCCATATTAATCCCAGAGCGTTATCATCTTTATCGCTGATATTTCTATAATATTTTTTACCAAATACACCATCTTTACCCGGGTAGCGATATATCCAGGCAAATTGTCTACCTGTTATTTCTACTTCTAAAGCATCTTTAGGTGCGTTGCCGGTTATATTGAGCCAGTAATAAAGTCCGAAACCAACCAGCACAGAAAGTGCGATAGCAGGCACTACTGTCCATATCAATTCCAACCTGTTATCGTGTGGGAAGAAATATACTTTACGTGTTTCTTTATATTGATATTTAAATGCGAACCAGAATAATAATACTTGTGTAATAATGAACACAATTCCTGTTATTATAATAGTAATGTGCAGCATGTTATCAATCTTCTGTCCATGCTCAGAAGCGGCTGTGCCTAGTACTCTTCCTTTTAAAATTTCATTACACCAATACACACCTATCAATCCGAGTATCAGGAATGCTAACAGGAGAAAACCATTGATACGGTTATTCTGTTCAAAGTTTTTCTTTTCTCCTTTTAATATACCTACATACTCACTGGCTTTGGCAATCTGAAAGGTTACCAGGAAACCAAGTAAGAGAATCGCTATCAGAAAAAATGTAGACATGATGCTTATAAAAATTTAAATTCAATTAACTGATTATTTACAACTTACCACACACAACTACTATGTATGATGTATAATAGTTTCTTTAAAAAACGGATGGTTCTTAGCATACAATGAACGCTTCGCTAATGCATTACCTGTTACCAACATAATCAATCCTACAAAGCCTAGCGCCACACCAAAATCAAATAAGTTCAATGGCACATGATATTCACCAGTAGCAGGATCCTTGGTTAAATTAGGAAACACCATTTGGAAAAAATCGAGCCAGTGACCAAAGATGATCAGGATAGACATGAAGGTTACTATTGTATAATTACGCTTTGAACCGCGTCTCATTAATATTAAAAGAGGAGCAAGGAAATTGATAATAAACATGGTCCAGAAAATAAAGCTATAAGCTCCTTGTGCGCGTGGTTTAAAATAAACTGTTTCTTCCGGAATGTTTGCATACCATATTAGCATGAATTGAGAGAACCAAAGATATGTCCAGAAGATAGAGAAGGCGAACATGAACTTTCCAAGATCGTGAATATGTTCTTCGTTTACTAATTCTAAATAGCCTTGATTTTTAACATACACTACAAATATGGTGATAAGGGCGATGCCTGCTACAAAAGTGCTTGCAAATGTGTACCAGCTATACATAGTAGAATACCAGTGTGCATCAATACTCATTAACCAAAGCCAGGGAACGGTAGATGCAACGGTTAATGCAAACCATACGATGAATAGAGAAGCCCATACCGTATTTTTATATACATATTTTTTTCCTTCTTCTACTGTCAATTGACCATTATCCAATTCAGCAGATAAGGAGCGCATTTTTTTACCTAACAAAATCCATAGTCCAATAGTTAGCACTGTCCAAATAGTATAGAACTTAGGATTTAAGAACCCACTTTTACCTTCCAATATTTTATCTCCTTCGGGCGATAGCCAATGATACACATGGTGCTTATGTCCGAAAATGAGTGATAATAATATTACCAATGCAATTATACCTAATGGAATAACTGCTACAGAAATAGCTTCCGATACTCTCCTAAACGCCATCTGCCATCCACCCATAGCCAATGTGGTAGCACATATAAAGAACATAGCTGCATTTACTACCAACAGAAAATAAACACTATTCTGTATCATAGCGCCCCAGAATCTTGACTGTTGATGCTCATCACCGGTGCCGTACGTAAAATAACCAACAATTACTGATACAATACCAATTGCTAATAAGGCCAATGATATTGTTCTGAATTTGCCAGGTACCGTAAATTGTTCTTTTAAAGACATTCTCAAAAAATTTATGATCGTTGAATCAATAGTTTCTTAACTCACTTATTTTTTAGCTGTTGCTCCTTTCGTTGCTGCAGCTGTTGAATCTGTAGGTTTATCTGTTGTTGTTTTACCTGCCGCAGGTGCTGTTGCTCCTGCTTTCTTTTTCGCCTGTTCTGCTTTTATATAATGAATTATCATCCATCGCTGCGTTGTACTTAATTGCGATGCATAAGAACCCATCATGTTTTTACCATAGGTAACAGAATAAAACATTTGTCCTTCCGGCATAGCTTCATATTTTGCATCACCTACTAATGTAGCAGGTTTTGCAGCAAAAGGGCCATTACCTTCTTTATACAAAGGGCCGTTGCCATCTAAATTAGTGCCATGACATATACCGCAATTAATAAGATATAATCTTGCTGCTTCCGTCAACTGATTAGAGTCTAAAGCAGGCAAAGGATTTACTACCTGGCGAGAAGCTGCATAGTTAGTGCTGTCACCCGCATTATCTTTTGCCAATGCAAAAGGAAACAGCTCTCCTCTTTTTATAGTACCAGGTACCGGCATATTTGTATAATTAATACCGCTATCTGCCAGGTTCTGGTGTGGTGAATATGTTTCGTACGCGCGGCTATAGGCCATGTCCGGCATATACGTACGTCCCGGATTACGCCTTATGTCGCTACAGCTTACGATAGTACCTGCTACAACTACAATAAGTGATATGATAGATAACTTCTTCATCAGCTATTAAATTCGTTTCTTTTATACAATAGCGGTTTCGCTTTTCCCTTCAAATAATTTTTGTTCCTTATCGTACCTGCCTAACCACCATCCTTCTTCTGCACGTTGTACATTTGTTTCAACAGCTCCGATACTTTTTAGAAAACTAATTGCTTCCGTTTCATTTGTTTTAGCCGTACATTCAATTACCATTACAAAAAGATCGTCCGTTGCTCTTGGATGAAAATGATGCTTCTTTACAAAAGGTGCTAACTGACACAAATAACAAAAAGTAAGTACCATACCTACCGCCGCGAACAATACAGTAAGCTCAAATGTAATAGGTATCCAGGCTGGTAATGCAAAGTGCGGCTTACCACCAATATTCAATGGCCAGTCTTTAACAAATATCCAGCTAATGCAAGATAGGGCTGTAGTAGTACCGGTGATGGCGTAAATAAATCCTGCTGTGTGCAAGCTCGTTTCGCGCAGGCCCATAGCATGGTCGAGACCGTGAATAGGCATGGGTGTATAAATATCATGTATTTTATATCCCGCCTTACGCACGCTTTTTACTGCCGGAAATAATACTTCCTCATCATCAAAACACCCTACAACAAATTTCTTAACTCCCATTATTTTAAGTTATATGTTTTATTAATGATGTACCGCCATTTCATGTTCATAAAATACTTCTGCCGTTTCATGTTCAATCTTCGTCATCTTCTCTTTATAATTCTGTCCGTTCTTTTTCAAAATATGTTTTATCTCCGCCACTGCAATTACCGGGAAGAATTTAGAGAATAAGAAATAACAGGTAAAGAATAATCCGAACGTACCCATATAGAAACCAACTTCCCATATAGTAGGACGGTAATATGTTGCCCAGCTACTTGGCAGATAATCACGATAAATAGAAGTAACGATGATCACAAAACGCTCGAACCACATACCGATATTTATCAGGATAGACATAAAGAAAGTCAGTGTTAGGTTCCTTCTCATTTTTTTGAACCAGAATATCTGTGGCGATAATACGTTACAACCCATCATGATCCAGTAACTCCAACCATAAGGAGAAAAGAGGTTTGCCCTGTTCTCTTTAAATGCGTACCACTCATAAGGGTTCTGTCCGTACCAGGCAATAAATAATTCTGTTAAATATGCCACACCTACGATAGAACCGGTTAATACAATAACCTTGTTCATCACGTCAATGTGATTAAGTGTAATATATTCTTGAAGGCCTAATACTTTTCTTGTTATTAATAATAATGTCTGCACCATCGCAAAACCGGAGAACACCGCACCTGCCACAAAGTAAGGAGGGAAGATGGTAGTGTGCCAACCCGGTATTACAGAAGTGGCGAAGTCAAAAGATACAATCGTGTGTACTGATAATACAAGTGGTGTTGATAAACCTGCTAATACCAACGACAGACTTTCATGACGTTGCCAGTGTTTAGTAGATCCTGTCCATCCAAAAGAAAGAACACCGTACATACGTTTTCTCCATTTCAGTTTGGCGCGATCACGCACTGTTGCTAAGTCGGGTAATAGACCGCTGTACCAAAATAATAATGATACGGTGAAATAAGTTGATATCGCAAATACGTCCCACAACAATGGTGAGTTAAAGTTTACCCATAATGGTCCGCGTGTATTTGGATAAGGCAATACAAAGAACGCCATCCACACACGTCCCATGTGAAAGATCGGGAACTGTCCGGCGCACATTACTGCGAAGATCGTCATCGCTTCCGCTGCGCGGTTCACACCTGTTCTCCAACCTTGACGGAATAATAATAAGATAGCAGAGATCAAGGTTCCCGCGTGACCGATACCTACCCACCAAACGAAGTTGGTGATATCCCAACCCCAGCCGATGGTTTTATTCAAATTCCACTGACCAATACCATAAGTAACTTCGCGATAAACAGAGTACACCCCAAAGCCCAATAGAGAAACGGATATAAGAAATCCTATCCACCATAACCTGCTAGGATTGGCTTCAATGGGGCGAATGATATCCTCGGTTATCTGATGATAATCCTTATCACCATCAACTAAAGGCTCTCTTGTTTGCGATTCGTATCTTGTTAATGACATAACTTATATCTAGTTTCTATATCGTTTCTGTATTCCTGATCTTAGCCAAATAATTCACGTTAGGCAATGTATGTATCTGTTCCAATGAATAAAATACTCTGTTGGAATTTTCTGTTCTCGATTTGCTAACGATGCTTTCTTTATTATTCGCATTACCAAACACAATAGCATCAGAAGCACATGCCTGCTGACAAGCTGTTTGTGTATCCTTATCCGTAATCACCCTGTTTTCTTTTTTCGCTTTCAGCTTACCATCTTGTAAACGTTGTACGCAGAAAGAACATTTTTCAATAACACCACGACTACGAACAGTTACGTCCGGATTCAGCACCATGCGTGTTAGATCATCGTTCATCATTATAGTAGCATCATCTACATGACCACGCTGATTATCCGGGAAGCTATCTGCAGCCTGATAATCCGCCCAGTTGAAGCGACGCACTTTATAAGGACAGTTGTTAGCACAATATCTTGTACCAATACAACGGTTATAAATCATTTGATTTAATCCTTCACTACTATGGTTAGTGGCAGCTACCGGACAAACGTTTTCGCAAGGTGCATTTTCGCAATGCTGACAAAGCATTGGTTGAAATACGGTTTGAATGCTTTCCGGATTATTTGGATCGCCACTGAAATAACGATCTATACGAAGCCAGTGCATATCGTGTGCACGCAGCACTTCTGATTTTCCTACAACAGCTACATTGTTTTCTGCATTACAAGCTACTACGCAAGCGCCGCAACCGAAACAGCTGTTAAGGTCAATAGACATTCCCCATTTAATTCCTGGGCGCTCTAACAATTCTGCAGGATATAATGTTCCAGTCTTAGCGTAATTTTCCAATCCGCCCCAGGGTGCTAATTCTTTTGCCCTTTCTTCTAATATTGTTTTAGGATTCTTTTTGTATTCTTCCAATGTCATTTCCTTCATCACTTCCTTACGACCTTCGTAAGAGCTGTGTGTTTGGTTGACAGCAATATTGTATTCTTCTTTAGTAGGTTCTACTGTTACGTCTGCAATAGTCCATTCCACATTAGTACCATTGTACCATGCAAAAGGAAATGCATTTTTACCAACAGCAGCACCCGCTTTTCCTACATGCAGTTTAGCAGTTGCAATAGCATCTTCTGATGCATCATTGTTTACTCCTCTTCCATAACCTACTGCTACAGCCACTGTTTCAGGATTCATACCTGGAACGATCATAGCAGGCAGCAACAATTCTTTATTACCGGCCTTAATTCTTACAACCGGTTTAGGAGGGTTTGCTTCGTATTTATCATCATCCCCTTTCTTATTATCCGTAAGATCTATTCCTAAATATTGTTTTGCAAACTGCGGAGAAACCATTGCGTAGTTATCCCAGGTTGCTTTGGTAATAGGATCAGGAAGCTCTTGCAACCAAGGGTTATTTGCATTCTTACCATCGCCTATAGAAGCCTTCTGATAAAGTTGCAATTCCATTTTGCCACCTTTCTTCATAGAAGATATAGCAGCCGCAGCGCCTGTTACAGCAGATGCGTTGAATGAACCAGCGCTGGTTGCAGCAGTAGCAGGTTCTATTACACCATCTTGCAATGCTTTTTCATAAAGTTCCGCAGTTCCTAATTTGCTTGTCCAATATTGTCTGAAGTAAGCATCGTACGTAGAAGCATTACCACTCCATTTAAGTAATGAATCCTGGAAGGGACGTGTTTTAAATAAAGGAGCAATAGTTGGTTGCATCATGCTGATATAACCAGCTTTAGGTTCCGCATCTCCCCAACTTTCCAGGAAGTGGTGAGATGGAATTACATATTTACATAAAGCAGTTGTTTCATCCATTCTTTCGTTGAAAGAAATAGTTGTTTTTACTTTTTTAACGGCTGCTTTAAATTTATCTGCATCATAATAATCATAAGCAGGATTTGCATCGTACACTAACAATCCGCCTACTCTTCCTGCTTCCATATCAGCTACCAGCGTAGCCATTTCACTATCAATGCCTTGCTTAGTTTGCAAAGGAGCTGCCCAGTTGATGGTAGTTCCGTTGGCACCGAGTGCTGCATTAATAGCGTTTACAATAATTTGTATGTTGGCATTGTTACTGCCACTTACTACCAGCGCTGCGCCTTTGTTAGCGTTCAGATCTTTGGCTGCTTTTGTAATGCCTTCTTTTACTTTATCACTAACACCCGTAACCGCTTGTCCGTTAATAGCATTTAATAAAGCAACCGCAACAGCACCTGCTTCTGAAGGTTTATGTGTAAAACGATCATCTGCATTAGCACCTGTCATGCTCAAAAAACTTTCGAACTGATAGTGCTTGCTCATTTCAGGATTTTCCTGATTTACTTTACGGCCTGCGCTGTATCCTTTTTGATATTCCACCGCATTTAACCAGCTTCCTAAAAAGTCGGCACCCAGACTCACTACTACTTTTGCTTTTGCAAAGTCGTAGGAAGGCAATGCTCTTTTACCATAACATGCTTCGTTGGCTAATAATAAGCCGCTGTAAGAAATGGCATCGTATTGTACATGACGGCTGCCGGGATATTTTGCTAAAAATTCTGTTATAATTTGTTTAGTAGTAGGAGAGTTGATCGTTCCTGTTAATAATACAACAGAAGCTCCTGCCAAATCCTGTCCCACCATTTTATCGAACGCTTCAAACGTACTTACTTCTTTACCATCCTTCAACGGAAAGCGAAGGCGGGAAGTATCATATAGATCTAACACTGAAGCCTGAACGCGAGCAGTAGTGGCGCCACGTGTTATTGTTGACAATTCATTTCCTTCTATTTTGATAGGGCGACCATCTCTTACTTTAGCAACAATGGATACGGCATCACCACCAGAAACATACGTGGTAGCATAATAATCAGCCACGCCCGGAACCATGTCCTGTGGCTTATTTACAAAAGGAACCGCTTTTCTCACCGGCATTTCGCAACTGGCTGCTACCATAGCGGCGGCAGTGCTGAAGCCTACGTATTTCAAAAAGTCCCTGCGAGGTGTTTTTCCATCTAACAATCCCTCATCCAGATTTTCAAATGGCAAATCTTCACCAAATTCATCCTGGGTGTTCTTTTGAAATGCTTCTGAGTTATTTAGTTCCCCGAAACTTTGCCAATACTTTTTTTGCTCCATAATTTATTTCTGTTTTCCTTATTCAGATCAGAACCAATGTTCTAAATGAGCCGAAGGATTAATAGTGACATTTTTGACATTCTGTGCCGCCGATCTTCTCAACGGTCACACTATCCATTTTACCGGATTTAAGATCTTTATGAAACTGCTCGTATATACTATAAAACTTATTATCTATAAATTGAACCTTTGTTTCGCGGTGACAATTGATACACCAGCCCATACTTAAATCAGCAAACTGCTTCACTTCACCCATTTCCTGAATAGGGCCGTGACAGGTTTGGCATTGTACTTTTCCAGCTTTTACGTGTTGCGAATGGTTAAAGTAAACGTGGTCAGGCAGGTTGTGAATCTTTACCCATTCAACTGGTTTGCCGGCATTTACATATCTTTTTGATTTTGGATCCCAGCCCGCATGTTCGTATAATTTTTCTATTTCAGCCGTTCCGTTTACTTCTGTGCCATCTTCTCTGTACAGTTTACCTGCGCTGCCTGTGTATTCATTAATCTGCATGTGACAATTCATACATACATTAAGCGAAGGAATATTAGCGTGTTTACCTTGTTCTGCACCTCCGTGACAATAGAGGCAACTGATCTGGTTAGCGCCTGCATGTACTTTGTGTGAGTAGTAAATAGGTTGTTCCGGTTGGTAATCTTTCATACGGCCCAATCCGATAGCGCCTTGTATGGTGTAATAACCGCCTACTATAAATAATAATATAATGAATAGGGAAATGTATGCTTTGTTACGGTAAAAAGGGATCGGCTCTGCAGCGGGGACGCCTTCTTTATCGTCAGAAAGTTTTTTCAGGCTGCTGTTTACCTGTAGTAATATCAGAGCAATTACAGCTAATATTAGGGTAAGAATGCCAAATAATAATGTATTGTCACCGCTTTGTGCTTTTTCACCCGGAGTAGAACCGTCTCCTGTTGGCCCTTCAACGGGTTTATCTCCTTCCACTTTAATGTAAGCCAGTATATTATCTATATCCGCATCACTAAAACTGGTAAAAATATTCATCGCTGCGCCACCATATTCCGCTTTCAGCTTAGTAAAATAGGCATTGCCTGAGGCTAAAACTTTTGCATTGTTATGGATCCAGTCGTGTAAAAGTTGTTTATCTGGCACTCGCTCATCTACTTTTGCCAGGGCTGGCCCTGTTGATGCCTTATGTAAAGAGTGGCAACTGGCACAATTCCCCTGAAAAAGCGCTTTACCCGCAGCTACATCCTGTGCAAGAGATACCTTTTGAATAGAGAGTATGGAGAGCAGAAGGATACTGAATAAAATAACTTTAGCTGGTCTAAGATGAATCATAAGCTCAAGATATCGATGATGACGATGGATTATTTCCTCGAATTGGGTGCAAAAATAAGTCAGGATTTCAACAATATATCAACATTGCTAAAATTTTTTTATTCGCTACTGGCTTGAGTTTCAATGGATTGTGCAAAAAGTTGATTTTCTTATGTCATGTTTTTGTCAAATAATTTTTGCCCAAAAACCGACTAACACCGGGGCACGGTTATAACCGCGCCATGGTAATAATTCTTATTTTTGTCCATGCACAAGATTGCCATTTTTGCCTCCGGGGCGGGTTCAAATGCCCAAAGGATCATTGATCATTTTCGTAATCACTCTTCTATACAGGTTGCCTTAATCATCTGCAACAAACCGGGCGCCGGGGTATTAACCATTGCCGAAAAGGAAAACATACCATGTATATTAATAGAGAAAGAAAAATTCTTCCGGGGCAATGCTTATGTAGATGAATTGAAGGTGGCAGGCATCAGCTTTATCGTACTTGCTGGCTTTTTATGGAAGATACCGGCAAAGCTAATCGAGGCATTTCCTCAAAAAATCATCAATATTCACCCTGCATTGCTCCCTAAATATGGGGGGAAAGGGATGTACGGAGCTTTTGTGCATGAGGCAGTGATTGCTGCGGGGGATAAGGAGAGTGGGATTACTATACATTATGTGGATGAGGAATATGATCATGGGAATACTATTTTGCAGGTTAGCTGTGTGGTGGATGAGCAGGATACGGCAGCTTCGGTGGCGGAGAAAGTGCATTCTTTGGAACACACTCATTTTCCAGCAGTAATTGAACGAGTGATAATGGAGAAATAATTTCACCATATTAGCTCTGTTAAAAAATCTTCTATTGTGTCTTAATTCAATTTCTTACCGTATAATTACATTTAGAAAACTGTATAGATTGCTTAAATCGCGATACGCTTTATTGGTCGGGGGTTGTATAATGATGTTGCTGACAGGGGGAGCGGCCTTTTCTCAGGTGACTATTCATGGAACTGTATTCGATGCCAGTAAAAAAAGGCCTTTAGAAGGAGTGAGTGTTATTAGAAGTTCTGGCGTGGGGGCAATTACGGATGTATTGGGCAATTACAGCATTCGGGTTAGTCTGGACGATTCTATTTATTTTTCTTATCTGGGTAAACCTACTCCCAAATTTGCGATAAAGACATTGGTAGCTACCAATAACTTTGATATTTCTTTACAAGTTAATAGCAATATATTACCTGAGGTTATTGTAAGGCCCCCAAGTTATAAACAAGACTCCTTACAGAACCGGCTGGATTATGCCAAGGTTTTTAATTACAGAAAACCAGGAATAGGTATAAGTTCTATGCCAGTGGGTTCAGGACAATCAGGTGTTGGTTTTGATCTGGATGAGCTTATAGATGTGTTTCGTTATAAGAAGAAAAAGAGTATGCTGGCCATGCAGGAAAGATTGGTACAGGATGAGCAGGATAAATTTATTGATCATCGTTTTAATAAAGGTCTGGTGAAAAAGATTACTAATCTGGAAGGTGAAGATCTTACTATGTTCATGAAACTAAACCGGCCAGAGTATATATTCACCGTGTACGCCAATGAGTATGACTTTTATGAGTATATAAAACAAAGCGCAGAAAGGTTTAAAGCAGTTTTTTTAAATGCAGCAAAAAAAGATAGTACACAGGCGCCAAAATAAAAACAGGCCTTTCGGCCTGCTTCGCTTTAGGTATTAGGGGGTCTGTCAAGACAAAAAGCCGGGTTTATGAAATCAACCTTTCTATGGGTTCAGAGGTGAGGTTAAGGGGTTTGTGTTTTAGGTTTCAGAGAATGTATATATCAAAGTTCGGTTTGCGTTTTCATGGATATTGTTCTGATTTGATATATCAAAGATACATTGAGATGAAGGGGTAAAGTTCTGACTTTTGTCAAGTTGGGGGATGATTGTTGTCTTGACATTAAAACCTCATTAATTGCTTAATAGCTTCATCCATTCTCCCCTTCGCCATAAAATTTTCTTCCAACTCAGCATTAAAAGGAATAGGAGTATCCAGTGAGGCGCAGCGCATCACGGGGCCATCTAACAGATCAAAGCAATGCTCGCTGATCCATGCACTGATTTCGGCACCTATGCCACCAATGAGTGTGTCTTCATGTAATAGTAATACTTTACCTGTTCTTGATACCGATGCACGAATAGCTTCGTAGTCTAATGGTAACAGCGTTCTTAAATCAAGAATGTCAAAAGAAATAGCAGAATGTTGTTGCGCATATTCTAATGCCCAGTGCACTCCTGCACCATAAGTAATAATAGAAATATCCTCACCTTCTTCCACCAATCTTGCCTTGCCTATTTCTATTTCATAATATTCTTCCGGCACGGAGCCGCTAATGCTTCTATATAGAGCCTTATGCTCAAAATACATTACCGGATTAGGATCATTAATAGCTGCTATCAACAATCCTTTGGCATCTATAGGATTAGATGGATAAACAACTTTTAAACCAGGCGTATGCACAAACCAAGCTTCATTACTCTGACTATGGAAAGGTCCGGCACCTACACCGGCTCCTGTTGGCATACGAATGACTACGTCAGCATTTTGTCCCCAGCGATAATGTATTTTAGCAAGATTATTTACAATTTGATTGAAACCCTCTGTTACAAAATCGGCGAACTGCATTTCCATTACGCTCTTAAATCCTTCCAGGCTTAGGCCGAGGGCGGTGCCTACTATAGCGCTTTCGCAGATAGGAGTATTTCGTACTCTTTCTTTTCCAAATTCTTCTACAAAGCCTTCTGTTATTTTAAAAGCACCTCCGTATTCTGCTATATCCTGTCCCATTAAAATAAGATTTGGATGTTGCTTCATGGATTGATGTAGGCCTTCTTTAATAGCATCAATAAGTCTTAGTTCTTTCGATGCACCCAATAAATTTTCATCGCCTGCATTTATAATTTTAATAGATGATTTATTAATTGGTGCATATATATCACTTAATTCTTCAGATGTATCAGGTATAGTAATTTCTTTATGATGAGCATCTTTTAATTCTTCCTCTATATACTTTTTAATTTCTGTTTTAATGATATCTATCTTCTCTTGCGACAAAACATTTTCTCTTAATAAAAAATGCTCATAGTTGCTAATAGGATCTTTCTGCTGCCATTCATCCAACAGATGTTTAGGAACATATTTTGTACCGCTGGCTTCTTCGTGGCCGCGCATTCTGAATGTCATGCACTCTATCAGATAAGGCTTTTGGTGAGTAATGCAATAATCGCGTACACCTTTCACCGTATCCAATACAGATAGAATATTATTGCCATCTATTTGTACGCCTTCCATGCCATAGCCTTTTGCTCTGTCTACCAAGTCGGTACAGCGGTATTGTTCTTTTGTTGGCGTACTAAGTCCGTACCCGTTATTTTCAATTATAAAAATGATTGGCAGATCCCATACAGCGGCTACGTTTAATGCTTCATGAAAATCACCTTCACTAGTTCCTCCTTCACCAGTAAAAGCAAGCGATATCTTATTTTCTTTTTTTAATTTATATGCTAATGCCACACCATCTGCAACGGCCATCTGCGGACCAAGATGCGAAATCATTCCACAGATAAAATGTTCTTTTGAACCAAAATGAAAACTTCTTTCCCTTCCTTTACTATATCCTTGTGTGCTTCCTTGCCATTGCATAAAAAGTTTTTGCAATGGCATATTGCGTGTGGTGAATACTCCCAGGTTGCGATGCAGGGGCATAATCCATTCATCGGGTTGTAATGCTAATGTGGCTCCTACTGAAATGGCTTCCTGTCCTATTCCGCTGAACCATTTGCTGATGCTTCCTTGTCTGAGGAGTAAGAGCATTTTTTCTTCGATCATTCGGGGCAGGAGGAGCGCTTTATAAATGTTTATAAGTTGCTCGTTTGATAAGTCTTTTTTTTGGAAATGCATATTATATATTGACTTACTTTAATGCGGGCAAATCCCCCGGTCGCTTCGCTCCCGCCCCCTTTATCAAGGGGGATTTTTTTTGCTTCGCAATTTAAATTACGACTAATTCATAAAAGTTTTCAGGAACGAGGTATTTATTAGCCAATTCTTTTAATTCTTCTGCTGAAACTGTTTTGATGGTTTCTACCGCGGTATTGAAATAGTTATCGTCTAAGTTGTTTAAGATATTATTTTTCCAGCGGCTCATTATTTGGAAAGGGCCATCGAGATCGCCCAGGATGCTGCCAATCATGTAATTTTTTACCAGTAATAATTCTTCATCATCTATCAGTTCTTCTCTTAGTTCTTTCATTTCTTTATAAACCTCTGTAATGGTAGCTTCGCAAACATCTTTTCCAGCTTCTGTATTTATCATAAGTGCACTTTGCTGAATATGATTTTTTAAAAAGCTGTGGATGCCGTAGGTGTATCCTTTATCCTCACGGATATTACTCATAAGTCTTGAACCAAAAAATCCACCAAATACATTGTTTAATACTTGTGTCTTTATAAAATCAGGGTGATGTCTGTTGGGAAATGGTATGGCCATACGCACAGCCCCTTGCACGCCGTTAGGATCATTGCTGAAACGATATTTTTTTTCTGTAACAGGTAATGCAGTATGCTCTATTGCAGGTAATGCTTTTTGATTGAGCAGAAGTTTTCCAAAATACTTGTTCAACATTTTATCAAATCCCGTCGGCAATTTACCTGAGATAAAGATGATGCATTTTCCTTCTACATAATAACGCTGGTAAAAAGCTAATAGCTGATCCCGACCCAGTGCATCAAAACCTTCAGCAGTACTGTATTTGCCGTAAGGGTGTCCAGCTCCATATAAATAAGTATCTATTAAACGGTTTGCTACAAACTCGCATTTTTTCAGACTAACTTCTAGCCGCTGTTTATTATTTTGTTTATAAATAGCTAGTTCATTTTCCGGGAAAACACTATCTGTTATCATTTCCTGCACTACGGGTAATAAAACCTCCAGGTGTTTATTAAGTGAATGAAGGGTGATAGTAGATGTTTCATTATAACAACCACGATTAAGATGAGCGCCGTAGTATTCGAAATGCTCGTTTATTTGGAAAGCATTTTTTTTGGAAGTGCCATTTTTCAAAAGATAGTTAACAGAGGCTGCTACCAGGTTTTGTTCCTCGTACCAGTTACCGGCGTAGAAAACCCATTCTACTTGTACCACTTCTTCTGCACCGGCATCAATGGCGTATACTTCTATGCCGTTGTCTAATATAAATTTTTGATATGGTTTTAATTGGAGATTAAATTCTATAGCATCTTTTATAGGTGGCGCGATTGTTCTATTCGTCATTATAATATTTTCAAATTAATTATTTATACTATAGTAATAAAGTGTATTACTATTATTTACATCAAATAATTCCTGGCATTGTTTAAGCACATCTTCAACAGTAATAGCCTGGTACTTAGAAAGCTCCGTATTCATTAGGTTAGCATCTCCTAACAGCTCATACAGTCCCAGGCTGCTAGCCCGGTTAGCTACGCTCATATCTTCGAAAGCCAGTGCCGCTTCTGTTTTATTTTTCACCTTTTCCAATTCGACACTGCTAACTAATTCGGTTTTCATTTTTTCTAAAATAATCTCCACTGCCTTATCGGCATCTTCCATTTTTACGCCGCGCACCAGTTTGCCTTCTATAGTAAGTAAACCTGGATCTGTAGAACCAAAATGATAGCAACTGATATTGCTGAAAAGCTGTTGCTCCTTTACCAGTTCCTGGTAAAGTCTTGATGAACCGCCGCCGCCTAATATTTCGGAGATCATTTCTGTTACATAATAGCCGCTTTCTAATCTGGATGGCATGTGCCAGCATTTGTACAATGCATCCAGCGGTACGTTAGCTTTCATTTCTAATTTGCGAGGCGCCGTTTGTTTTGGCTCTTTAGGTAAATGACGTTCATATTTCTCTCCGGAAGGAATATCGCCGAACCATTTTTCCGTTAGCAATTTCACTTGTTCTGTCTTCACATTTCCTGCTACTACTAGTATGGCATTTATAGGGCGATAATGTTTAAAGAAGAATTTCTTTACATCTTCAATCCGTGCCTCTTCAATATGGCGAAGCTCCCGGCCAATAGTTGGCCAGCGATAGGGATGCTTGGTATAAGCCAGTTCTCGCATTTTAAACCATACATCTCCATAAGGCTTGTTCGTATAATGCTCTTTAAATTCCTCACATACTACCTTGCGTTGTACATCTAAGCTTTTCTCGCTGAAGGCAAGACTTAGCATCCGGTCGCTTTCCAGCCAGAAAGCTGTTTCAATATTATCCTGCGGCAACTGTAAGTGATAGTTAGTAATATCATTGGTAGTAAACGCATTATTCTCGCCGCCTGCTACCTGCAGAGGTTCATCGTAATCGGGAATATGAATGCTGCCGCCGAACATCAGGTGCTCAAATAAGTGAGCAAAGCCTGTTTGTCGTGGATCTTCGTCCTTAGCGCCTACATCGTAAGTAATATTCATAAAAGCCATTGGCGTAGAAGCGTCCTCGTGTACTATAACTCTTAACCCATTAGAAAGGGTGAATTTCTCGAAATGTATCATAAGTTGTGCAATATAGAGCAGGATTTACAAGATTGGCCGGGAATGACCAGGATTTTTTGATTTAGACTGGGATTAACCGGATTTGCCTTAGATTATGGGGACTATTTCCCTGATCCGATCTTGTAACTCCTGAGGTGGTTTAATATAAAGTGTCTGAATGCCCAGGGCTTCGGCTGTTTCGATGTTAGGGAAGGTATCATCTATAAATAAGGTCTCTTCCGGCTTTAGTCCCTGTTCATTAATTACAAATTCGTAGGCCTCTTTGTTTGGTTTGCGCAAACCGATTAGGTGTGAGTAGTAGGCTTTTTCAAAACAATCCTCCAGCGAGCCTTCGCCCATAGTGTCTTTATATATTTGTTGTACCTTTTCCAAGTGTATAGCGTTGGTATTGCTGAGCAGGAAAGTACGATAGCGGGTTTTCAGACTTTTTAATAGCATTATTCTTTCCGGCGGGAAATCAAGCAGCATAGCGTTCCAGGCCTGGGTTATCTGCTCGGAGGTTAAGTTTTCTGGACTGTATTTTTTCATTTCCACCATAAATTCTTCCTGCGTTATTTGGCCACATTCCAGTTGTTTAAATAGGCTGCTGGCGTGTTGCTGGGAATATAGTTCTTCAAAATGCTTAACGCCGAGGGATTTGAAGGCGTTGGTGGTTTTGTTGTAATCTATGTTTAAGATGACGCCGCCGAGGTCGAAGATGATGTTGTGAATGGGGGTATTCGGCATAAAAACTATTTATTTTTAAAAAGATAAAAATAGCTTTTTATTTACTTAGCATTTTTTTCTACTTTTGCGCCTCATTCAGCGGCTTTATAGCTGTTGAGGGGCCTATAGCTCAGTTGGTTAGAGCATCTGACTCATAATCAGAGGGTCCTTGGTTCAAATCCGAGTGGGCCCACCTACTTAAGCACTTACGCAGTCTCTGGGTAAGTGCTTTTTTGTGTATTATACCATTTCAGAACTATCAATCAACCCCAACCGTATTCCTTCCAATATCATTCTTAATCTGCTATTAACATTCAATTTCGCAAACACTTTCTCCCGAAAACCATCTATAGTGCGCAGAGAATAATTCATTTGAATGCCTATTTCGCGATAGCTGTTTTCGCTGCAGGCTAGTTGGAGAAAACGGAGTTCGTTCGGGTTGAGGTCTATGCCTCTTTGTTCATTTTCAACGGCTATCAGTCTGCGGTTGTTAATGTTATAGGCATCTGCATAGTATGTTCCTTTATAGTATATTTCTTTTAATGCTTTTTCAAGTTCTTCGGGGTATATGCCTTTGAGGAGATAGCTGCAACAACCCGCTTTTATCATTCTAATAATATCGTTATCATCTTCCAGCATCGTTAAGGCTACTATTTTTATGGCGGGATATTTTGCGGCTACTTGTTGGGCGGCTTTTCGTCCATCCATTACAGGCATATTAATATCTAGCATCAGAATGTCAGGATGTTCAGTTGCCTTTTCAAGTCTATGCAATAGATCCTGGCCATTAAAGGCTTCTATAATTACTTCAAAATCAGGGAACGTATTTATCATCGAGCTGAGGGATCTTGCAAATAATACATGATCATCTGTAATAGCTACTTTGATTTTTATACGAGATAAGGAAGGGTTGTAGTTCATAGATTAAATAGAGAAACGTTCGGTTTTTAGTTTTGGGTAGGAAGGTACAAAAAGTTTGTAATTGTGCAAAGCAGCGGCTGTACTACTTTTCTACATGTAATCTATGAAAAAGACGATGTGCTGCAGGTGCCAGTACAATACCAATATTAGTAATAAAAATAACTCCGCTGAAAATAGCATATAGGGATGAAAACCATTTACCTCCATCGCTTTTAATCTCTACTACGGGCCCCATGCCGCTTAATATCATAGAAGCGTTGTGTAATGAATCTAGCCAGGATATATTATCGGTATAATGGTAGCCAAGTATACCAATAAAAAGGCAGATGAGAATAATACCCAGCCCCATTACAATACTTTTTGCCATGCGGCCATAAAAGACGTGTAAGGGAGCCAGGGGTTGTTTTTTATGTTCGTACATTCCTATACTTTTATTTTTCCTTTCAACTCTTTACTCATGCCATTCTTATTTAACAACAACGCCGTTGTTTTATATTTTACAAAATTCTTTGTTACATATAAATAACCTCCATAATCATTGCTCTGGCCCCAAGAATTTTTTACTATATAATACTCTTTACCATTTTGAACTTTATTCATTCCTACTATTTGCATTCCATGATCATCAGTAGTGGTGTAATTATCAAAAGCCTGCTGGCGCAGAGCCGGAGTAATAGTTAGTTCCGCTTGTGGGCCGTTGAACATTCCGCTTTTTTCAGATTCGGTCATTTGGTCAATATCTTTTTCCGGAACATAAGCAATACCATTTTTCCAGCTAAAATATTTTTCACTTACGTCAGTGGCCCAACCTACCGTGTAGCCGGCTTTTAATGCGTTGTCTATCGCCTGAGTCAGATCGTCCATGGTCACATTATATACATAATCAAAACTCCAGTTATCAGGTACTGGTAAAAATGTTTTTTGATATATAGGCATTTCAGGCAGACAGCTTATCTCTAAATAATCTGCGGGGTTTAATCCTACTATCTCTTTAGCAAATGTTTGCGGCGTGTATGTTTTGCCTTTATATTCAAATGTTTCAGGTACTTTACCAAGGTAGCTATCTAATACTGCTGTAAATGCAGGTATCCAGTTAGGTGTTAGTTTGCCATTTGAATTTTTTATAATTCCATCGAGCATGCCTTTTAATACGTCTTGCATTTCAGCAAATTTGTTTTGTGCCGTACCATAGTTCAACCCGGTATAAACTTCCTGTGGTAGTGCACCATATTTTGCATACATATTTATCACGTCATGCAGTTCCCCACCATCGCCCCAGGTTACAGCGCCGTGCATGCGTACATAGTTTTTTGCTTTTTCAATATATACACAACGGGCAGTAAATATTTCAGCAAGATCTACAGGTTGTTTGCCACTGCGGATCATTTCTGATTCCAAAAAAGAATTACCGGAATAGCTCCAGCAAGTACCGCTGCTACCTTGGTTTTTTACAGATGTTCTTTCCAGATTAATTACAGGGGTAAAAGAAAAACGCTCTTTTGAGCCTTCACTTTTATTGGCGCTTAAAGAATTTACCAGATTATCCTGAGCCTGAATATTGATAACTGCAAAAGAACCGAGCATTAATATTAACAAATACTTTTTCATATTTTTTATACTATTAGGGCTGCTAAGTTAATAGGGATTAGGGAATTGTAGTAATTTTTAAGCCAATAAAGGATGAACGGTTACCTATACGGAAGGAAAAAGTGGGCATTCGATAATCTATCCCTCCCGAAATCGTAAACAACTTCTCTTATTCGGGCGTACCTTTGTAGACTTGACAGGAATCTTGCAGCGAAAAAATATACATATAGCGTTAGTTGGGAACCCTAATATTGGAAAAACCTCTTTATTCAATATTTTGACCGGCCTAAACCAGAAAGTGGGAAACTTCCCGGGAGTGACGGTGGATAAGAAGACCGGGGAATGCCAAATAACTACGGGACTTGTAGCTAACGTAATTGATCTTCCTGGAACATATAGTCTATATCCTAAACGTTCAGATGAATGGGTAACTTATAAAGTGCTGCTAAACCAGGATCAGGAAGTAAGGCCAGATATGGTTATCCTGCTGGCAGATGCAAGTAATTTAAAAAGAAACCTACTCTTTGTTTCTCAAATTATTGATCTCAAAATACCGGTAGTAGTGGCGCTGACGATGGTGGACCTTGCCAAGAAAAAAGGAATTGAAATAGATCTCGAAGGACTGGAAAGAGAATTAGGCGTGCCGGTAGTACCCGTGAACCCGCGCAAGAATAAGGGAATACCACAACTTAAAAAGGCTATAGAGCTAACAGCGAACCATCAATATAAAGCGCCC
>JADMIO010803697.1_pt1 | contig 22336 bp, 12 predicted proteins | sample 8958161 | NCBI WGS metagenome assembly JADMIO01 (sample SAMN16585339, study PRJNA669376) | soil metagenome | isolation source: Crop rotation soil | place: USA: Cullars Rotation, Alabama | collected 2011 | reverse complement strand
CTTTCCCGGCGGGGCGTAGGTCAGCGTGCGGGTCACGGTGCCCGTGTTCCCCGCCCCGTCCGTCGCCGTGAGGGTGAACACGTTCGCGCCGGACGCAAGCACTAGCGCCTGCGAGAAGCTGCCGTTACTGAGTGTCAGCGGCAAGCCGTTGAGCGTCAGCGTGGCCACCGCCACGTCGTCGCTCACCGTTCCTGCCAGCGTCACGTTCGCGCTCGTCAGCGTCGCGTCCGCCGGATGGCTGCTCAGCACGAGCACCGGCGCCGTCGTGTCGGTGGGGACAATGACTGGCGGGGTATACGTCAGCGTCCGCGTCACCGTGGCGCTGTTCCCCGCCCCGTCCCGCGCGCTCAGCACGAACACGTTCGCGCCGGCTACCAGCGTCAGCGCCTGCGAGAAGTTGCCACTGGCCACCGTCAGCGGCAGGCCGTTCAGGTTCACGCCCGTCACCGCCGTGTCGTCCGTGGCGGTTCCGCTCAGCGTTACCTGGGCGCTCGTCACCGTTTCGTCGGTGGGATGGCTCGTCAGCGTGAGCACCGGCGCCGTTGTGTCCACCGGCGTCCCCGGCGGCAGCACCGGCGGCGGGGGTGTGTAGGTCAGTGTGCGCGTCAGTGTCGCGCTGTTCCCCGAGGCGTCCGTGGCCGTGAACGTGAACACATTCGCGCCTTCATTCAGCACCAGCGCCTGCGAGAAGGGAAGACTTGAGACCTGAGACGTGAGACTTGAGGTAAAAAGCGGCAGACCGTTGAGCGTCAGCGTGGCTACCGCCACGTCATCGCTCACCGTTCCCGCCAATGTGATGTTGGCGTTCGTTACCGTAATGTCCGTCGGGTGGCTCGTGAGCGTGATCACCGGCGCCGCCGTGTCCACGGGAATCACCGGCGGCGCCGTGCGCGTCACTGTCCGCGTCTGCGTGCTCACATGCCCCGCCCCATCCGTGGCCGTGACCGTGATCACGTTCGGTCCAAGACCGAGTGCCAACACCTGCGTGAAGCCGCCACCCGCCAGTGCCACCGGCACGCCGTTCACCTGGACCGTGACAGGCCCCACCGCGTCCGTTGCCGTCCCGCTCACCGTCACCGTGGCGTCTTCCGTGCTGCTTGCGTCAGCGGGGGCAATGATAGCCAGCGCAGGCGCCGTGGCGTCCGTCGTGAACGTCACCGTGGCGGAGGAAGCGGCGTTGCTCGACGTGTCCCGCGCGCCGAGCTCCAGCGTGTGCGTGCCGTCCGTCAGGCTCGTGAGCGTGGCCGTGATGGCGGGCAGCGTCACCGTGGGCGTCACCGGTGTTCCGTCCACCGTCAGCGTCACGCTTGCGGCGTCCACCGCCCGGTCGTCGGTGGCTGTGCCGGTGAAGGTCACCTGATTCGCCGCGATCAATTGTCCTGCCACAGGGCTGGAAATCGCTAACGCGGGCGCCGCCGTGTCCGGCGGCGTGTAGGTCATCGTCCGTGTGACTGTCGCCGTGTTGCCCGCCACGTCCGTGGCCGTGAACACCAGCGTGTTCGCGCCGGAATTGAGTGTCACGTTGCCCGTGAAGCTGCCGCCCGCGAGCACCAGCGCCTGACCGTTCACGCTCATGCTGCCGGGGCCGCTCCCCACGTCCACCAGCGTGCCGCTGACGGCCAGCGCGAGGCTTGAAACCGTGGCGTTCGTGGCGGGACTGCTCACCACCAGCACTGGCGCCGTCCCGTCCGTCTGGAACGTCACCGTCTTCACCCCCGGCACGTTCCACAGGTTGCTCACACGCGCCACCAGCACGTGGGGTCCGTCCGTCAGCACCGGCAAGGGTCCTGTCAGGCCCGCTGCCGTCACCGTCAGTCCGGCGACCGCGTTGCCGTCCACCGTCACCTGCGAGCTGCTCAAGTTCACCCCGCTGTCCGGATCGCTCCACGTCAGCGCCAGCGCCGGTACCGTCCGGTGCAGGCTTCCCTCGGCTGGACTGCTCACCGTGACCACCGGTCCCGTCCCGTCCACCCCGATGTCCTTCACCACCACCCGGTCCTTCGTGCTCTCCGCCATGTACAGGTTCCCGTTCAGCGGACTGATCGCCATTCCCTCGGGGTAGCTCACCTCGTTGTCGCTGATCTTCTGCGCCGCTCCCGTTCCCCCCGCGAACAGCCAGATCTCCTTGTTCTTGTCCCCCGCGTACAGGTTCCCCTGCCAGTCCACCGCCAGCACCCTCGGAATCCGGTTCCCGTCCGTCCCGATCACCTCGTGGGTCACCGTTCCGTTGCTCTGCTTCGTCAGGCGGAACAGCCACTCCGCTCCCGTCAGCTTCATCGCCACGTACAGCTGGCCTGAAGAATTGAACGCCAGGCCCCAGCAGTTGTCCGTGTTGCCGGGAAACGGTGTGTTCCAGTACGACGCGATGACCCCGGTAGCGGGATTCACCGTGCTGATCCCGTCCTCACGCGTCACGTACAACAACCCGTCCGCCGCGTTGTACGCCAGGTGGTGCATGTTCTTCAACACCGCTCCCGCTCCAGACGCCACCAGGCTCTTCACCCCGCCCGGCGTGATCTTCCAGATCTCCTTCTTGCTCGATAACGTCACGTACACGTTCGACGACCCGTCCACCGTCAACCCCCACGGATCGATCAAGCCGGTGGCCAGATCCGACTGCACGCCCCCAGGCGTCACCTTCACCACCTTGTCCCCGTTCCTCACCCCCACGTACAAATTCCCCGCGCCGTCAAACGCGATCCCTCGCGGGTTGTTCAACCCACTCGCGTACACACTCACCCCACTCGCGCTCGCCCCGCTGATCACACCACGGCCAAACCAGGCGGCGCTCATCACGCCCACGGCGACGAGAAACAACCACCCCAAACCCAACCGCCGCGAGAGCCGCACAAAGCCGCCCACGCCCCTCTTCCCAGGGCGGGCGCCCGCGGGAAGCACAGAGGAGGATGGGATGCGCTTCAAGCTCATGTTGAGACGGAGGAAGGGGTACTTACGCGAGGCTGTCTACGGGAATGGATAACGTCACCAAATTCTTTACAGTCTCACTTCCTGACGTCAAGTAAATTTTCACGAAAATTACACCAATGTCGTTAATTACCCAACGAGCCGCGTTGCGCCCTTAACGCTTTTATTCACAATGAAATGCCAGCTATTTCCTGTAAGGCTTTTTTCGCTGGAGGATTTGCCCTTCCAACTGTATTGCGACATTGATTGGTCAAACTTCGCCTTCCAAGACCTATGACCACAAGTGCTTATTTGCGAGTTTGCTGAAATAATGGAGCACCAATTGGTACATCATTTATAAAAACTGTAAGTAATCCAATGGAGTGCAATTGAGATATAAACGCCGCGTAATCACTTGAGGGGATTACTGGGACCTGATGCATTAGCACGGGCCCTTTACCGGACCTCGTCTTAGCCATCATCCTTTTGGCACTTCGATAAAGTGTTTTTCACCACGCACTTGAGAATTTTGGCCACGGATTCCCTACCTGCAGGAGGGGATCTATTTAGAGGCTGCGAGGGTCATTTTTCTCGCCGCTCTTTTGTCGAACGCTTGTTGGAGTTATCCAGCTACTGCTTCTGCCGTCGGCTGAACCGCTTCTTTCTCCGGCGCGCGCCAGCGTTTCATGATCCAAAGCCATTGTTCGGGTTTTTTGCGGATGGCTTCGGAAATGAGGTTGTTGAAGAGGGTGGTGGCGCGCAACAGGTCGGCTTCCTTGTCCTGGGTCCATTCGAGGGTGATGGGGGCGATGCGCATGACGTGTTTGTAAGGCGCCAGGCGTTCCATGTAGATGAAGATGGCCTGGGCGCCCACGGTGCGCATGAGGTCGGCGGGGCCGACGTAGGTGGGCGTGGGAACACCGAGGAAGGGAACGGGCGGGTGTCTGCGGGAGGCGTAGACGTCCAGAAGGATGCCGAGGGGACGGTTCTGCAGCAGGTGGGCGGCCAGGGCCGGGCCCTGACCCTTGGTATTGGGGAACTGCGTCACGCCCGCGCGGGAGCGGCTTTGGCTCACCAGGGCGTCCAGGCCCTCGTCGCGCTGCTCGCGGACGATGGCGCCGGTGCCGGGGAACTTGAGGCCCACCAGCGCGCCCGCCAGCTCCCAATTGCCCTGGTGGCTGGTGATGAAGCACACGCCCTTGCCCTTCTTGAAGGCCTCGTCGGCGATTTCCATGTTCTCCCAAGTGACGAAGTCGAGGGCGCGGTCGATGTGCTTGCCCACCCACAGGATCTCCAACACCGTCAGCGCCAGGTGGCGGTACATGGCCCGCGCGATGCGCAGGCGGTCTTCCTTGTCCTTGCCAACCTCCGTGATCTCCATGTGCCATAGCGCGCGCTTGAGGCCCTTCTTGTCGATCTTGAAGGCCAGGGCGCCCAGGACGGCGGCCAGCGGCGCGGCCAGGGGCCGGGGAAGGTAGCCCGCGAAGGTCACCATGACGGCGCGGAGCGCCTGGAGGAATCGTTTACGCACGGCGCCATGATAGGCGGCGTTTTTGATTTTGACGGGGATGGGAGGGATTCCCCGGCTATATCTCCGAGGGGCAGGTGAAGACTTCCTGGGGTTCGGCGATGCCTTTCATGGCGTGGTGGCCGACGGAGGGGAGCCTGCCGCCGATGGTGGCGGCGAAGCGGGCAGAGATGAGCAGGCGTTTGCCCAGGGGAGCACAGAGGTTTTCCAGGCGGGAGGCGAGGTTGACGGCCGGGCCGATGACGGTGAAGTCCAGGCGGTCGGAGCCGCCAATGTTGCCGTACAGCACGTCGCCCACGTGCAGACCAATGCCGTAGTCCAGCGGGGGCAGGGACTCGCCCGCGCGTTTTTCGTTCAGCGCGGCCATGCCCTGCTTGGCGCCCATCCAGGCCCGCAGCGCGCGCTGGCAGACCGCCGCCGCGTCGCAGGTCTCGGTGAGGGGAAAGATGGCCAGCATGGCGTCGCCCATGAACTTGAGCACCTCGCCGCCCTCCTTCTTCACCGCGTCGCACATGACGCCGAAATAGCTGTTCAGCATGTCCAGCAGCGCGTCGTGATCCAACTGCTCCGACAGCGCCGTGAAGCCGCGCAGATCGCAGAACCAGATCACCGCCGGCAGCGTCTCGCCGCTGCCCCGCGAGATGGCGCCGCTGAGCACGCGCCGCCCCGACGTGGAGCCGATGTAGGTATCGGCCAGCACCTCGGCCAGCGAACGCACCTGACGCACCTCCAGGAAGGGCGTCAGCAGGCGCACGGCGTCGCGCAGCAGGTTCAACTCCTCGTCGCCAAAGCCGCCCTCGGCTTTCGTCGTCACCGTGAACGCGTTGATGTCGCCGTTGCTGAAGGGCATGGGCAGGGCCAGATAGTCCGTGGCGCCCTTCTTCTGGAAATCCGCGAGGACGGGGAAATCCATGGGGTCCTCGCCGTTCAGCCGCCGCCGCAGCGCGGGCCCGCCCTCGAAGATCACACGGAAGGGGCTCTCCAGAAACACCGGTGTGCTCTCCATGCCGTGGGGCGCGCGCATGATGTCCACGGCGTCCTTGTCCACCGTCCAGACCAGCAGGTAGACGCGGTTCAGAGGATGCAAGGTCTGCACGGCGTACAAGGCGCGCCACACTGGTACGCCGCCGTCAATCAGGCGGTTACAAAACCCCGCCAGCAAGCGGCTGGCGTCGTCAATGCGGTGGCCTTCATACAGGAGCCAATCCCGCAGACGGTTCAGCAACAACTGCGCCCGGCCCGTGGCCGCGTAAGCCGCGAACGTGTCCATGACTTCGTAGTATGGGGCGTGAGGGCCTGCTGCCAAGGCGATGTCCCTGATCCGCCCTCCCTCTCCTGGCGCGGACAGCGCGCGTCAGTACGTCTTGTACAGCGAGGTCACCGCGTAGTCCTGCCAGGAGCGGATGGCGTTGCCGTTGGAGTGGCCGTTCTGCATGCTGACGAAGAGGATGTTCTTGCCGTGGAGAGTGCGCAGCACGCCGCTGAGGGAAGAGACGCCGTTCATGGCGCCGGTCTTGCCCCGGAAGTGGCCCTGGGTGATGGCGGTGTTTTTGTCGCGGAAGCGTTTTTGCAAGGTGCCGGACTGGCCCGCCACGGCAAGCTCCTGGAAGATACTTTGCAGGTTGGGTTCCTTCCAGGCGATGAGATAGGCGCGGCCCAGTTCGCGGGCGCTCATGCGGTTGCTGCGGGACAGGCCGCTGCCGTCCATCATGCGGATGCCGCCCAGGCCCTTGCGGGCCAGCCACAGCGCCATGCCCTGGCGCGCGCCTTGCAGGCCGACCTGGTTGGACATGCGGACGCCGGTGAGGTGGAAGAGGTTCTCCGCCGTGAAGTTGTCGCTCTTGTGGAGCATGAAGGCGAGGATGGCGCTGAGCGGCGCTGAGCGCATGCGGTACAGCTCGATGCTGTTCTCGGGCGGCGGCTGGCGCACCACGGCGGCGCCGCGCTCGAACATGAAGCCGGACTGGGCGAGCGCCATGGTGATGGCGTCGGCCAGGAACACGGCGGGGTCGTCCACGCTGAAGTCTTCCTGATAGGTGCGGCCCGCCCGCCAGTTGCCTTGTACGCGGAAGGTGTTGCGGCCGGTTTTGCGGGTGCCGATGCCCACGCGTCCGCCACCGCAGGACATCCAGTTCTCAACGTTCACCACGCGCTGTGGCGGATAGATGCTGACCTGGGGCTTGCCGCCCGCGCAGCCGGGGCCGACTTGCAGGGTGAAGGCGTTGCGTTCCAGGCCCGCGGCGCTGGAGACGGGGGCGTAGTCGTAGGGAAAGTCCCGCACGTCCCAGTCGGGCGGGCGGCCAAAGGCGGGCATTAGCGCGTCATTGACCATGACGCCGGAAAGGCGGCCGATACCCTGGCCCCTCAGCGCGCCGATGACGGGGCTCAGCATGTCCCGCACGCTGGGGTAGAAGGCCTTGTGCCATGAGGGGTCGCCGCTGAGGTTGACGTAGAGGCTGGGTGGGCCGCCAGCGGGGCCTGGGATGAGGTAGAAGGGCGTCTCGAACTGGTAGTTGGCGCCGAAGGTGTCCAGGGCCGCCAGGGCGGTGATGAACTTCATGTTGCTGGCGGGGATGATCTGGAGATCGTCCTGGAAGGTGGCCAGGGGTGTTTCCCGGTCCAGGTCGTAGACCAGGATGCTGTGGCGAACGCCGCGCACTGTTGGTTTTTTCAGGAACTCGGGCAGGGAAAAGGCCGCGAGGAGAGGCGGCGCCAAGGCAAACGTGAGCGCCATCACCAGCAGAAAGTGAGCAACCCGGCTATTTCTCAGCTTTTTAAACACCGCGCGTATGGTAAGTGAGGCAGGCCCATGGACTCCACTTAGAAATAGGACGACAAGGGCAACAGGCTCTCTACAATCCCAATGTCCCCTGATGCGTAAAGAAATTGACCCACGAATCGCGAAAAGCGTCCTCCTTGTCCTACTCCTTCTGATCGTAGGGATGGCCCCTGGGGCCCGGGCGATGAACTGCGACGTGGACGGCAATGGGTCGCCCGCGCCGACGCAGGCCGATCTGACCCGTTTGACGGACGTCATCATGGGCACGGCTCAGGGCTGCGCGGCCGGGGCCTGCGACTTTGACGGAAATGGCAAGTCGCCCGACGTGGGCGACATGGCGCGGTATCTGCAAGGACTTCAGGTTGCGGGAACGCTTAACTGTACCCACGCGGGCATGAATCTGGCTTTCACGGGGCAGCTTGGCGCGCTGGGACGGCGGGCCTCCAGCACCAACCTGGGCGGCGCGTCGATCCTGGCCATCACACCGGACGGGCAGAGCACGCAGGTGGGGATTGTCAGTCCGGCGCTGGCGGTGGATTTCACGCTTAGCGGTGCACAGCGCTATACCGTGTTGCTGCGTCCCTTCGGTGGGGGCGCCGATATTCCTTTCCGCTTCCCCACGAAAAAGAACTCAACGTCGGTCCTGCCCCTGGACGGCGTGATGACCGGCGCGCTGCAGAACGGTTCCTTCAACATGGGCGAGTTGATTTTCGAAGGCGGCGAGTTCAATCCCACCAACAATCCCTTGCGTGACATCCGGCCCACGGGCGGCAACGCTTCATACGCGGAGACGACGGATCAGGCGGTGTTGGGCGGCCTGGCGCAGTCGGAGGAAACACTGACGGACATCGCGCGGCAGCAGACGCCCAATCCGCCGGTGCTCACCCTGGGCGGCGGCGGCGAGGTGCGCACCACCAACAGCCGCGTGGTGAACCTGTCGGGAACGGTGACGAACTTCGATGGCACGAGCGCCAAGCTGGAGGTCAACGGGCGGGCGCAGACAGTGCGGCTGTTCAACGGAAATTTCTCCGAGACCGTGGTGCTGGCTTCAGGGACCAACACGGTCCGCCTGTGCGCCGGGATTGTCTGCCGCCTGGTCACTTACAACACCACCTTCGATCCCACCGATTTGTGGGTGCAGTTGAGCTGGCTGGAAAACGATTCGGACGTGGACCTGTACATCACCGACCCCAGCGGCGAGACGGCCTACTACGACAATCAAACCGTTGAGAGCGGCGGTTACCTGGACGTGGATAACACGGAGGGGTACGGGCCCGAGGCCTATTATCTTTCCCGGAACGAAGGGCATCAGGTGTTGGCCGGGACCTATAGCCTTCGCGTGCACTATTACGCCGACAATGGGCCGGTTGGACCCATTCACTACCGCGTGGTGGTGATCCAGGGGGATGACCGGCGCAGTGATTACGCGGGCGTGATCAATACGGCTTCCGGTGAGAATGGTGAGCCTCAGGACTGGCTCCGCGACCGCACGGGGTGGGCGGACGTGGCGGGTGTCGTGATTGACCAAGGCGACAGCACGAGCCCGGCGTCCATCCGCGTGACGCCCACACAGGCCAGTCTGGATGTGAACGAGGAGTTGGACTTCCGCGCTTATTGCCTTTTCGCGGGGCAGGCCGAGAGTGATTGCACCAGCCGCGTGGAATGGAATAGCGGGAATCCCACTGCCGGGGACTTCGTGAACGTGAATACCTTTCTGGCGAGGGGCGCTGGCGTGACCGATGTGTGGGCTTCCTTTGGGGGCGTGGACTCGGCAACCGCGAGAGTCGTCGTGGGAGACAATCAACCGCCCGCTTTCACCAGCTTTACCTGCAGCCCGCTGTCGGGGCCCGCGCCGCTCACGGTGACGTGCCGCGTGCTGGGCGCCATCGACGTGGATGGCGATTCCTTGACCTGCGACACCTACTGGGACGACGCCAATAACGAGGGCGACGATTACACCCTTGGGACAAGCTGCGGCCAGCCGGCGTCCTATACCTACTACTACCCCGGCACCTACCACGCCAGCGGCCTGCCCTATGACGGCATCAGCTACTCAGAGTTCGAGTTCCCCGTCACCATCACGGTGGGGCTGAGCGCGGGGGGTGGAACGGGCTCGGTGACGGGCCGGGTTGCCGTGCCCGCTCAGTTCAGCCGAACGGCGAGCGCGGAATCACAGCCCTTGGAAGAGCGTATCGATGCTTTTCTGGCGCGGGGCGCTTCATCGGAGCGGACCGCCAGCGAGCGTCAGGCCCGGGCCGCCGCCAACTCGCTGGCTTGTGAGCGCCAGGACGTCGTGCCGGGACGCCTCAACGTGGGGTTGTTCGAAGGACAGGGCGAGGCAGCACTCGTGGAGCTGGCCGCCGCGCGCGGACTGACGGTGAAAGACATGGACGCCGCGTTGGCCATCGGTGTGTTGCAGGCGGCGGACGATGCGGGGGCGCGGGCGGCCTGCGCGGCAATCAAGGCTGAGGGCGTTTTCGCATGGGTGGAGCTGTCCCAGCGCAGCCACAAGAAATTCGTGCCCAACGATCCGTTGTACAACAAGCAGTGGCACTACGCCGCCATGCATTTGCCCCAGGCCTGGGATGTCAGCCAGGGTTCGAGCCAGGTGGTCGTGGCCGTGGTGGATACGGGCGTGGACCCCGGTCATCCGGACCTGCGGTTCCTGCCGGGCTACGACTTCGTCAGCGACGCGGACAACGCGGGCGACGGGAACGAGGAAGACGCGGACCCGACGGACACGACGTCCATCGCCGATCCTTACGATCCTTCTCACGGCACGCACGTCTCGGGCACAATCGCCGCGACCACCAACAATGGCGTGGGCGTGGCGGGGGTCTGCCCGCAGTGCCGCCTGTTGCCCGTGCGCGTGCTGGGGAAAGAGGGTGGAACGGACTTCGACATCGTGCGGGCCATGAAGTGGGCCGCGGGGATACCGGTGTCCGGCATTCCCACGAACGCTAATCCCGCAAAAGTCATCAACCTCAGCTTGGGAAGCGACGAGCCGACTTGTTCCAATACTTACCTGAACCTGATGAGCGATCTCGCCAACAATTCGGCGTCCTCTCATCCGTTGGTGGTGGCGGCATCGGGGAATGGCAATGAGAATTTCATCGGCACGCCCGCGAACTGCGCGGGCATCCTGGCCGTGGGCGCGGTGAATAACCGGAAGGTGCGGGCGGAGTATTCCAACTACGGCAGCCTCAGCCACGTCATGGCGCCCGCCGGTGACGGCTACACCGAAAGCGACAGCACGCTTAGCACGGTGGAGCGCGCGCAGGGTTCCTACAGCAGTCTGGTGGGCACGTCCATGGCCACGCCCCACGTCGCGGGGCTGGCGGGGCTGATGTTCGGTTACGGGCTGCAAACCGGCGTGACGCTGACTTATGCCGATGTGGCGCGGGGTATTCGGGAGACGGCCACGGACCTTGGCGCGGCAGGGCGGGACACGCTGTACGGCTACGGTTTGGTGGACGCGCTGGCGGCGCTCAACTGGGTTCGTGGACAGGGTGGGGGCGTCGTGACGCCACCGCCGCCCGTGGCGCCGGGGCTGGAGCTGGAGCGGGAGAGCGTGGCCTTCGACTACAACGAAAGTTCGGCGGTGGTGCTGGGCCGCAATCCCGCCGGTACCGCGATTCAAGTGGGCACGGCGACGGTGGTCACCGACCGCGGCGGTGCGTGGCTGGGCGTGCAGCAGAGCATTCAAAACCAGACCAGCGGCGGCATTAATCAGCAAGTGCTTGTGCTGACACTGACGGTGAACCGCGCGCCCGGTGGCCTCGCCCTTTCGCCCGGTTCCTATACGGGGCGCGTGCGTGTTCCTCATTCGGCGGGAACGGAAATGATCGAAGTGACGATGCAGGTGAACCGGAACCAGGAGGACGTTGGGACGATCTTCGTGTTGGCGCTGGACCCCGCGACGGACGACACGCTGGCGTCCGATCAAACGGAACGGCTGGAAGGCTACGGGTTCAATCTGACGGAACTTGATCCCGGCACGGTGCACCTGGTGGCGGGTACCGACAACAACGAGGACGGCTTCATCTGCGATAGCGGCGAGTTCTGCGGCATCTATGGCGTGGACGGCGAGTTCACGCCGGTGACGGTGCAGGCGGGACAGACGGTGGGGCCGTATACGATCGTGTTGAATACGCAGGCAGTTTCAGGGCGTGAGGCGAGCGGAGTGGCGAAGCCCTTGGCGGTGAAGGTGCGCGAGCGGCGGGCCGCGGCCACAACGGAGCGGCAGGCCGCCAAGCGGTTGATGGAGAAGCGTGAGAGGTTGAAGCCGTCCTCTCCCTAGCTCTCCCGGCGGAAGAGGGGCCGGAGGTTTTACCGCAAATTTAGACGGAGTAGCGGCGGCGCCCTCGCCGCCGTCACCATACGAAGCGCGACGAGGCGTCGCGCCTGCTCAACTTATATTTTGACTTTGCGCTACCGCCGCATCGCGCCGAAGCGCTCGGCGAGATAGGCCGTGACTTTTTCCATGGCGGCTTCCACGTCGGCGTCTTTCAGGGAGGTTTCGCCCGCCTGGAACTCGAAGCGGATGGCCACCGATTTTTTGCCCTCGGGGATGCCTTCGCCGCGGTAGACGTCGAAGACGCGCATTTCCCTCAGTGAGGTGCCCGCCGCGGCCTTGGCGTCCACCAGCAGGGCCTGCACGCTGACGGTGCTGTCCACCACGACGGCAAGGTCGCGGCTTGCGCCGGGCAGGACGCTGAGGTGGCCCAGCGAGACGGGGCGTTTGGGAAGGGCCATGTGCAGCGCTTCGATCTTGAACTCGGCGTAGCTGACGGGCCATTCCATGTCATGGCCGCGCAGCACCATGGGGTGGACTTCGCCGATGTGGCCCAGCGCCGCTCCCTTGACCTGGATGCGCGCGGCGCGCAGAGGGGAGAGCGCGGGGAGTTCCACGGCGGTAAATAGCGCGTCGGGAATGCCCAGCGTGGCCAGCAGGCGCTCGGCGATGCCCTTGAGAGCGTAGAAGTCACCGGCGGGTTCCTGTGAAGGGCGCAGCGTCTTGGGGCGCGCGCCTGCCAGCAGCAGGCCGAGGACTTTTTCCTCCCGCATGCCGCCGGGCGGCTGGCCGCCGTAGATACGTCCGAATTCGAAGACGGCCACCTCGCCGCGCTTGCGGTCCAGGTTGTGCCGCGCCACTTGCAGCAACGAGGGCAGCAGGCTGGCCCGCATGAAGGCGAAGTCACGGCTCATGGGGTTGGCGATGGTGGTGATCATCCAGTTGGGGTCCAGGTTGATGGCCGCGCCCGCCTCGTCGAGGATGCTGTAGGTGATGGTCTGGCGCAGGCCCATGCCCACGAGCAGGTCGCCCACGCGGCGCTCGAACTGGCGCAGCACCGGCAGGCCGCCCCGGCTGATGGCCTGCACGGGCAACTGCTCGGGGATCTTGTCCAGGCCTTCCAGCCGTGCGACTTCCTCAATGAGGTCGGCTTCTAGTTCGATGTCGTGACGCCAGGAAGGCGCCTGGGCCATCAGGCCGCCGGGCGAGGCGTCCAGGGTGAAGCCGAGGGCCACGAGGTGCTTGCGGATGTTCTCGGCGCTGACGTCGATGCCCAGCAGGCGCTCCACGTTTTTGAAGGCCAAGGGAACCCAGGTCTGCTTATGGTCGATGCCGCCCGCGACGACGGGCTGATGGATCTTGATGCCGGGTTGCAGCGCAAGGAGTTCCTTGAGGAAGAACGCGGCGGCGGCTGGAACGCCCGCCGGGTCCACGCGTTTCTCGAAGCGTGTGCTGGCGTCGGTGCGCATACCGTGGTGCACGGCCTGGCGGCGGATGGTGCCCGGGTCGAACCACGCGCTTTCCAGCACGAGGCGCGTGGTGCCGTCGCCCACCTCGCTGCGCGCGCCGCCCATGACGCCCGCCAGCGCGACGGGGCCATCCGTGTCGGTGATGAGCAGTTGCTCGCGCGTCAGTTCGCGGGTCTTGTGGTCGATGAATTCCATCTGCTCGCCCGCGGCAGCCTTGCGTACGAGGACGTGCAGGTCCTTCAGCCGGTCCGCGTCGAAGGCGTGCATGGGCTGACCCAGGCAGAGGTTGGCGTAGTTGGTGAGGTCCACCACCACGTTGACGGGACGCATGCCCGCGCCTTCCAGCGCCTGTTTCAGCCAGTCGGGACTTTCAGTGATGGCCACGCCTTCGATCAGCACGCCGATGTACAGCGGACAGGCGGCGTCCTGCAATGTCACCTTCAGGCCGCCGTCGCTGTTTTGGTTCGCGATGTCCGTCAGCGCGGGCGTCGGGTCCTTGAAAGTGCCCATGCCCAGCGCGGCCATCTCCCGGCCCAGGCCCCGCAGGGAGAGCAGGTCGCCCCGGTTGGTGGTGGGCGAGGTCAGCAACGCGCCCTTCTCGACGCCTTCCACTTCCAGGCCGCCCAGGTTCAGGCGGCGCAGGGCTTCTTCCGGCGTGGGCGCGCCGTCGAGATACAGGCGCTGCAACAGGTCGTAGGGCGCGCGCATCAGACGAACTGCCTCAGGAAGTCGAGATCGTTTTCATAGAACAGGCGGATGTCGTGGACGAAGTGGCGCAGCATGGCCATGCGTTCCAGGCCGATGCCGAAGGCATAGCCGGTGTAGGCCTCGGGATCGATACCCACGCCCTTGAGCACGCGGGGGTCCACCATGCCGCAGCCCAGCACCTCGATCCATCCCGCGCCGCTGCACACCTTGCAGCCGTCGCCCATGCAGAAGGGGCACTGGATGTCCACCTCGGCGCTGGGCTCGGTGAAGGGGAAGAAGCTGGGGCGCAGGCGCATGTTCAGCTTGCGGCCGAACAGCGACTCGAAGAACACCGCCAGCATGCCCTTGAGGTGGGACATGTTGAGGTGCTTGTCCACGTGCAGGGCCTCGCACTGGTGGAAGACGGCGCTGTGGCGCGGGTCCACCTCGTCGCGGCGGTAGGTGCGGCCGATGGAGATGATCTGGATGGGCGGCTTCTGCGTGCTCATGACGCGGATCTGCACCGTGCTGGTGTGGGTGCGCAGCAGGTGGCCGGGCGCGAGGTAGAGGCTGTCGTGGTCGTCGCGGGCGGGGTGGTCCGAGGGAATGTTGAGGGCTTCGAAGTTGTGGTAGTCGGTCTCCACCTCGGCGCCGTCGGCCACCTGGAAGCCCAGGCTGACGAAGATGTCTTCCATCTCCCGCCAGATCTGCTCAAGAGGGTGCAGGCTGCCCACGCGCCCGGCGAAGCCGCTCTCGCCCACGTCATCCGCCGGACGGTCGAGGATGTTGAGGATGGCCTTCTCCTCCAGCGCCGTCTTGCGGTTGGCCAAGTGCAACGTCAGGTCTTCCTTGATGGTGTTCAGCGCCGACCCGGCGGCAGGCCGCTCGCTCTTGGACAACTTGCCGATTTCCTTCAGCGCGCCCGCCAGTTTGCCCTGCCGTCCCAACCAGGCCAGACGGGTCTCCTCCAGCAAGGCGGCGTCCATCTCCGGCAGCCGGGCAATCGCCGCCGCCGCTTCATCACGCAGGCTTTGCCACAGGTCCGTGGACATGGGGCAGCACCTTAGCACAAGGGCCGTGGGGAGTGTTTTCAGGCCTTTTCGAAGTTCAAATCCTGTCCCCATGCCGCACCGCCTCGCGTGATCCGGTGTTAGCCGTCTCGCGAAGCGGATATTTCGTCGGGGCGACAGGATTTGAACCTGCGACCCCCTGCTCCCAAAGCAGGTGCGCTACCAGACTGCGCTACACCCCGAAATGTCTGCCTGAAGGCTAGCACGGATCGGCGAAAGGGTCATCGCCCACGCCTTGGTACAAGCGCCTTCATGCGATTGTCCCCGTCAACATGGGACGCCAGATGCCTTAGATCGCGTCATTTGTTAAACGTATATGTCAAATTTGACCTTTTTTTAAGACGGGGCTTTTTTTCGCCGATAAACCTGAACGACCCCAGCTAAAACGTCGGCAAACTCTCTTTGGAAGGCGGAACAAGGATGAAAATCGCGGGAGGCAACTCGTTTTTCAACGCGGCCATGGCGGGCCTGACCGACTCCAAAAGCATGAGTAAAAAGGTGCTCCAGGCGCAGATGACGCAGGACAAGGCGTCCCTGGATCAGGCCTCGGCCGATCTGGCGGTTCAACTTAGCGGCGTAGGCACCGGCTATGAGATGGCCCAGGAAAACGTGGCTCTGGACGGGATCTGGCTGCAGGCCCGCGACGGTGGTTTGGGCGAGCAGACCGAGATGGCCCTGGAGGCCCGCGACGCCGCCATGCGAGGGGCAAATGAAGCCACTGTCACGGACGCGCAACGCAAAAGCCTGGACGCGGAAATCAAGGACATGGCCGCCGAGACCACCCGGATTGGCATGGCCAACAACGTCAACGGCAGCCACACGCTCGCCCGGTCCAAGGAAGTGCGGACAATCGAGGAAATCACCAAAGAGATCGAAGTTGATGATCAAACCACATCGGAGACCAGGCCCCAGATCGACGTACTGTGGGTTGTGGATCGAACCGGCAGCATGGGAGACGACATTGATCACATCCGCCAGGATGCGCCGAAGATGTTCAAGGACCTGCAAGACAAAGGCTACGACGTGCGCATGGCGATCGAGAGCTTTGAAACAGACCTCGACAACAGGGGTTCCACTGATTTCAAGTCAGACGCGGTCAGCTTTCAGGCCGACGTCAACAGTGTGCTGGGCAACATCGGGGGCGGCGTCGAGAGGGGTTTGAATTCCCTTGAGCAGGCCATCGGCCGCTTCGGCGGGAAGTTCAATCCTGACGCGACGAAGGTCACGATCTTGTTGTCCGATGAATACTCGGACGATTTTTATGTCGAGGAGAACTGGTGGAAAACCGGCGAACTGGCGCCTGGCGCCGGGGCGGAACAATCCCGTCAGCACCTCGCCGACTCGCTGAAGTCCGTCGATTCTGAGCTGTATGTCGTTGGCATCGACGCCTACAACCCCTCGGACAAGGACTACACCGACGTCATCGACAAGATGGGGAAGGGCGCTGCGATCAAGATGGACAGACAAGGTAAATGGGTGGACGAAGTCACCAAGAACTTCATCGCCAGCGCCGAGAAAAACGTGGTGCACACCAAGTCCAAGAAAACCGTCACCGAAACGGTCGTTCACACCGAAACCAAACTCCAGGGCGATTGGGACCTGACCTTTCAGGTGGGGCCGGGCGCGGACGAGCACCTCACCGAGCGCTTCAAGACCAGCACGGCGGAAACGAGCGGCCTGTCCAAGGCCGGCGCGGGCACGGCGGAGGAAGCCCAAAAAGCATTGGACGTCATCGACGGCGCCCTCGATTTCCTTGGCAATAACAGAACTCAGGCGGGCGCGCTGCACAATCGCTTCACCGCGATCGAGCAGGATCTCGCCACGCGCTCTCAGACACCGCAAGAACGGCTGACAGCTTCCACGGATGCCTTCAATCCCCGCGTCAGTACCTCGCTGTGGGGTCTGCTCTCGGCTCACCTCAAAATGAAGTAAGGGCGGGGGCCCGGCGGGGATTTGGCGGCCTGTCCGGTGGGTGGTTGTGACTGTCTTGGCTGCCACTAACATGGAGCGGCCAGACGGTCATCCGCCCTGCCGTAAAGGAGGCCCAGCGCCATGGAAAAAGTCCACGTACCAGGAGAGATCAACAAAACGGCAGCCCTCATCCTCGCCGGGGGTCGAGGCGGCCGCCTCCAGGAACTGACCCAGGTGCGCCCCAAGCCCGGCCTGGACTTCGGTGGCAAGTACCGGATCATCGACCTCGCGCTGAGCAACTGCATCAACAGTGGCATCCGTCGCATCGCCGTCCTCACCCAGTACCACTCCCAAATCATCACCGCCCACCTCAGCCGCGCCTGGAACTTCCTCAAGGGCGAGTTCAACGAGTTTCTGGAAGTTTGGTCCGCCCAGGAAACCGCCGCGGGCGGCCAGTGGTACCTCGCCACCGCCCACGCCGTCCACACCAACCTTGCCCAACTCCGCGCCCATGGCGCCCGCCACGTCCTCATCCTCGCGGGCGATCACATCTACAAGATGAACTACAGCATCTTCCTGGAGGAGCACCTCGCCAGCGGCGCCGACCTTACCGTCGCCTGTCATCCCACGCCGGTCGAAGCCGCCAAGGGTTTCGGCGTCATGGACGTGGACGCCCAGGGCAGGGTAATAAGCTTCCTCGAAAAGCCCCAAGACCCGCCTGCCATGCCCGGCCGCCCCGGCTGGAGCCTCGCAAGCATGGGTATCTACCTCTTCAATGCCGACTTCCTTTACGAGGTGCTGGAGCAGGACGCCCGCGACGACGCCAGCAGCCACGACTTCGGCAAGGACATCCTTCCCCGCCTCGTGGACCAGGGCCGGGTCATAGCCCACTCCTTCGCCCACAGTTGCGTCGGGGCCACGCCCAAGAACCCCGTGTACTGGAAGGACGTCGGCACCCTCGACGCCTACTGGGAAGCCAACCTCGACCTCACCCGTGTCGAACCCGAACTCAACCTCTATGACCGCGCGTGGCCCATCTACACCTACCAACGCCAGCTCCCCAGCGCCAAGTTCGTTTTCAACAACCGCTCCCGCTGCGGCCAGGCCATGGACAGCCTCGTCGCCGACGGCTGCATCCTCTCCGGCGCCAGCGCCGAAAATTCCATCCTCTTCAGCGGCGTCCACGTCCACTCCTACGCCCGCCTCCACGAAGCCGTCATCCTTCCTTACGTTGACATCGGCCGCAACGCCCGCCTGAACCGCGTCATCATCGACCGCGACTGCCGCATCCCGCCAGGACTCATCGTTGGCCAGGACCCTGCCGAGGACGCCCGCCGCTTCACCCGCACCGGGAACGGCGTCACCCTCATCACGCAGCCGATGCTGGACCGCCTGGCCGCTGAGTAAATCGCGTGATTCCTCCCTAGCAGCTTCGCTCAATCGCCAACTGGCACAAAGTCCACTCTGCTATTCCCCCTTCTTCCCTCACTGCATCCAACCGCCCCGCCAAGGCTTCCAGCCACGCCTCCTCCCGCAATCCAACCGCCTTCTCCCGCCAGGACGGAAAGTTCATCCCGAACATCTCCGCCACCACGGAGGCTTTCTCTTCCACGCATGTCTCCCTCAAAAGGACAATTCGGAAACCCGCCGGTACTTGCCATGATTTCATCCTCCCGCCAAGGAAGAGATCCTGGCCCTGTCCCGCCATCACCTCCGTAATCGTCCCCATGTAATCCGCCAGCGCGCTGACCTCGCTACGAAAACTCACGTTTTCCTCCAATAGCAATACACCGCCTGGTGACAAGTTTTCCAACCAGCTATGTACGACGCGCTCCGGTTCTGGAAGATGGGTCAACAGATACCGCGCGAACATCGCGTCCGCCGTCACCAGGGGTAATCCTTCCCTCACATCCGCCAGGACAAAATCACATCGCCGGTACTTACTCAGCGCGCGCTCCAGAAACGGCACGCTCATGTCCATGCCCACGCACCGCGCCGCGCCAGTCGCCCGGCGCAGCATCTCCGTCGTATGCCCCACGCCACAACCCAGATCCACAGCCAATCCCACCGGCCCTTTCACAGTCTCTTTTAAAAACGTCTTGCTGCTAGCCGCGAACACCTCATGCAGTTTGGCAAGCCTGCGCGCCGCCAGGTTCTGGTCGCCGAACAGGTACGCCTCGCGCACCAACGAAAACTTGCCGCTCATCAAAACATGATGCCACGGCTCCCCTCCTAATGGTGTAGGCGCGACGGCCTCGTCGCGCGGCTGGCTAAACACAGTAGGAACAGCGACCGGCGGTCGCCGCTACTCATCTTTTCCCGGTGGTTTCCACGCCCAACTCCGCCACCACCGCGCGCACCAACCCGTCCATCGTGCTCTCCTCCGCCTCGCGGTCAACACTCAGTCCCAACTCCCGCAAGGTCTCGCTGGTAATCGGTCCGATGCTGAGATGCCGCGCGCCGGTCATCACCTTGCCCAGCCGCAGGTCCTTCACCATCTTGTGATAGTGCCGCGCCGTGCTGCTGGCCGTGAAGGTCACCGCGTCCGCGCCCTTCTCCCGCAGCTCCGTCAGCACCGCCTTGTCCGGCGCGCCCGCCACCGTGTCATACACCGCGATCTCCTTCACCTCGGCGCCCCGCTCCCGCAGGCCCGTCACCAGCACGTCCCGCGCCTCGCTGGCCCGCAGCACCAGGAACTTCTTCCCCTTCGCCGCCTTCGCCGGATACAGCGCCAGCAGCGCTTCCGCCACGAAAGTGTCGGGAATCTTGTCCACCCGCAGACCCACGTCCTCGCAGGCCTTCGCCGTGCCCGGACCGATGGCGCCGATCTTCGGCCCCGCCAGATCCCGCAGGTCCCGGCCATGGCGCCGCAGGTTCTCCACCACGGCTTTCACCCCGTTGGCGCTGGTGAACAGCAGGTGGTCGTATTCGCTCACCTTCACGCCCTTCAGCACATTGGCCTCACGGAACTTCACCGCGATGGCGGGCAGTTCCACCACCTCCGCGCCCAGGTCCCGCAGCTTGCCAGACAACTCACTGGCCTGTTCCCGCGCCCGCGTCACCACCACGCGTTTGCCCGACAAGGGCCGCGTCTCGAACCAGCCCAACACCTCGCGGAACTCCGCCACCGGCCCCACCACCGTCACGGCGGGCGGACGGATCCCCGCCGCCTTTACCTTCTCGTGCAAGTCCCCCAAGGTGCCCGACAAAGAGCGCTGATCGGGCCAGGTCCCGCGCCGCACCACGGCGGCGGGCGTCTTGGCCGACAGCCCTTCTCTCACCAGCATGGCCGTCACCTGATCCAGCCGCTCCACGCCCATCAGAAACACCAGTGTTCCCCCGGCCTTGCAAATCGCGGCCAGCGAACGCCAGTCCACCTGTGTCGTCTCTTTTCCCGGCATCTCGTGGGCCGTCACGATGCACAGCGTCGTCGCTGTGTTCCGGTGCGTCACCGGAATCCCCGCGTACGCCGGCGCCGCGATGGCGCTGGTCACGCCCGGCACCACCTCGAAAGGAATCCCCGCCTCCAGACAGGCCAAGGCCTCCTCGCCGCCGCGCCCGAAAATGAACGGATCTCCGCCCTTCAAACGCGCCACGCGCTTCCCTTGCTTCGCCGCCTTTACCAGCATGGCGTTGGTCATTTCCTGCGTGGCCTTCTGACGCCCCGGCGCCTTGCCCACGTCCACCAGCTTCGCGCCTTCCCTGACGAATCCCAACAACAATGGATTGGCCAGCCGGTCATAAAACACCACGTCCGCCGTGCTCAAAACTTCCTTCCCCTTCAGCGTGAACAAACCGGGATCGCCCGGACCCGCGCCGATCAGGTAGACCTTGCCGGTCACGGCTTTTGGCCGTTTCAATTGTTTCATTTTCCGCTCAGCCACGGCCGGATCATAAGCGCACTTGATCCCTAAATGTTCCAAAGAGCCGTCAGCGGCAAGGCCCACATCCCTTTGCCAAAAGGAACCGCGCTTTGTCCCAGATATAACACAACCCCTCCCATGAACCGTTTCCCCAATTCTTCCTGCAACAGCCGCAGCCCCGCGAAGTCAGAGGGGCTTACGTTCGCCCCGGCCTTGACCTCGATGCCCGCCATCCGCCCGCTTTTCTCCTCCAGCAAAAAATCTACTTCCTTCCCCGTATGCGTCCGGAAGAAATAAAAAGAGGGAGGTGCGTCATGCCAGGTTGCCTGCCGTTGAAGCTCTCCATGAACAAGCGTTTCCACCAGCGCGCCTTTCAATGTTTCCATGTCAGGCCTGCCGGACTGATACCCCACCGCCGATGCATAGAGCCCCGGATCAATCAAATAAAACTTGGGTGACCGCACCAGGCGCGCCGTCCTCGCGGCGGACCACGGAAGCAGGGGAGAAGCGAGGTAAACCCCCATGAACCGCGCCAGATAATTTCGCAAGGTCGGCAGCTTCAAACCACAGGCGCTGGCCAGCCCGGCCTGATTCAAGGGGCTGCCCGTGCGCAACGCCAGATGTGTTACCAAGGCGGGCAAGGCGTGCAGGTGTTTGAGTTCGCCCAGTTCCCGCAACTCCTTCGAGAGCAGGGTGTTGAGGTATTGGCCAAGCCATGCGCCAGCGCGCTTTTGGCTTCCAGCGGCGCACGCCGGGGGAAAGCCGCCCTTCAATGCCGCCGCCAACACCGCCGGTCCGCAAGGTTCGGACAGTTGCGAGGCTTTGGGAGGGGGCTCCCCCGAAAAAATCCAGGAAAAAAAAGAGCCCTGCCGCCCTTCGAGTTCTCCCTGGGAAAGGGGAAGCAAGGTTTGTTGCGCCATCCTGCCGACCAAGGCTTGTGAGAGTTCCGGAAAGAATCCCGGCGTCGCGCTGCCTGTCAACAGATAGCGGCCCGGCGTTCTATCCCGATCGATCGCCGCCTTGAGCGGAAGGAATAACTCGGGCGCGCGCTGTACCTCATCCAGGATCAGGGGTCCGCGCAGTTCAGCCAAAAATCCCTGCGGGTCTGTCCGGGCCCGGGAATAGATGTCCAGATCATCCAGTGTCAGATAAGTCATGCCGCGCTCCACGGCAAGTTGCCTGGCGAGGGTGGATTTACCCGCTTGGCGCGGTCCCGTTAGACAAACCGCGGGGAAAGTCTCCAAACTTTCCAGGACCGCTTCCGTTATAAACCGGGTATACATGCGTGAAATTATACAACAGCGTTGTATAATTTCACCCTAAGCAGTGCGGCTTCCTCCTCCGGTATAAAGAGGGAGTCTTACAAGGCAAACCCCTGTCAAACCATTGCTTCCCTGGTTAAGTGAAACCCCAGATATCCGTAACGGTTGGTGTCGTGGTAAACTGTCTCTGGAGCTTCTGCCGCCAAGCGGCTTCGAAAGAGGTGGCTTGGCTGGCTTTATCTCCTTTTCTGGTAATCATCGTCCTTCCCCATATGGGTTTGGAACGAATGCAATGCCGTACGAATCAAACTCAATGCCTTCACGTTGTCCACGGCCACGGTATTGCAGTTGGTGAAGCCAGGGGCCGAATTCATTGGCGATCTCGTCCCGAACGGGAGCCATCATCCCTTGACGAGGCAAGCGGAATCCCCAATTAACACAATAGATAACAACATCCGCCGCCTGAACCGGCAAACTCATTTCCGAAGAGACAAACATAGGAACGGGCACGATTCTTTCCAGCACAGTGGGATCCGAAGCTTGGAATTCACGTGACTTGAAGTCGCGGC
>JADMIO010703348.1_pt1 | contig 22336 bp, 25 predicted proteins | sample 8958161 | NCBI WGS metagenome assembly JADMIO01 (sample SAMN16585339, study PRJNA669376) | soil metagenome | isolation source: Crop rotation soil | place: USA: Cullars Rotation, Alabama | collected 2011 | reverse complement strand
TCTCGTCTTTCAAAGTAATCATTTATTGCTTGGATATTTTCAGGTGGTGCTAAAAATAATTCTTCTAATAAGTTATTTTTCTGCATAATTTAAGCTCCGGAATATGGATACCAGATGGAAAGATCTGGTACTAACAGAGAATGATATCCACCTAGTCGTTGAGGATCACGGTCACCAATTACGAGACAGTCATATTCTTTTTTTATAATTGGGCCTTGTCCGGCATACAATTCCATATTTTTTTGTGGGACATCTAGACATAAAGGTTCTAATAATTTTTTATTAGGTACCTCTCCTATTTTTTGAAAGTACTTTCTATAAAATTCTAGCCTGCCTTCAAAACGATTTTTTAAATCAGCTGCTATAAGAGGTGATTTGCTCACGCGTTGTTTATCTTTTAAATATTGATCCAAATAAGGTTTTTGCACTGTTGACCAGAGTAGTACATTGATAGATTCAGATAACTGAGCAAGTTCTGCAATTCTGTCATTAAATCTTTGAATATCTTCTTCTAAAGTTTGAGGCGATTTCAGAAAAGGTTGAAATACCTCTAGAGCATCATTATCAGCAATCAGAAAATCCCAGCTAAAAGGTACTTTGGTTTCCTCAAGAGCCGTAACTAGTTCAAGAGTTCTAAATTGAAAATCTTCGGTTTCTAATCTGGTTAAAGTATTTTGGGTGATTTCATATTTTGGTTCTCCCTCTACTAAAGTCCATTGACCGGGTAGACAAACAAAACAACCAAATTTAAGAGGTCTGTCTAGTGTTTCCGCTTTGGTACACACTGCTTCAAGATTTTGTCCCTGAAACTGAGATTCTGTAACCAGTAGTTGTTGTAGTTCAGAAATTGAGGTATTTACTCTTGTAGTTTCTGCAGCATTTGAAATTTTTGTTTTTTGATCAGAATAAGGCTTAAATGCCAGTTTCATTCTGCCTCGATCATTATCTTTTCCTTGTTTAATCAAAACTTCTAAGGGGAGAGGGGGTTTGGTGCCATCAACAATTAAACCTCTTTCTATTTGCTTAACAATATCTTTATCAGTAACTTTCCTAAAAGTAGCAGTGGAACGTTCTCCTATAAACCGAGTTAATTGAGTCACAACAACTCCACCAGGAGTCATACCAGCTTCAAGTTCAGCCGCATATAAAGTTTTTATTGCTCTGGATATTTCTCCAGATAATGTTGTTTGTTCTATAGCCATATTTTTGAAAGCTTGCTTGAAAAAATTCAAGCTTTGCTTATATTTTTCTTTCTCGGGAGACAAAAAACCTCCCGTTCATTACCCATTATGCTTTTCTAGCCCTGTACTTTTTGGGTACAGAGACATAATGAGTAAGGAACGAGAGGTGTCCTTTTTTGATTAAAAAAAGACCGCTCCCGCGGTCCCATCCTTATTCCTTAAAGCTTTTTTCTTTAAGGCTCTCAGGTCGACTCCGCTAGGCTGACATCGACTGTTACTTTTTTACGGCTGTAATCTGTTCCGGCTAGTATTTGGCTAGCAGCTCCTGAATCGTGACTTCAGTACAAACGCTTTTAATGCGAAGCATCAAGCTCCGCTTATAATATTTAATTGTGTATTAATTATACCACAAAAGTCAATTTTTACCAAACTGATTGCAATTCGTGGCTAAGTACGAGATAATAATTGCTGCTGCCACTTATTATGGAAATGAACTCAAATTATTATGCGGTGATTATTGCAGGTGGTAGTGGTACTCGTCTGTGGCCTAAATCTCGTAAAAAAAATCCCAAACATTTACTTACTCTTTTTGGACAAAATTCTCTTTTACAAAAAACTTTTAAACGAATTGAGCCACTTTTTACTTTGGAAAATATCTATATCATTACAAATAAAGACCATGTAGCAGCTGTGCATAGCCAACTTCCGGAGTTTCCCGAAGCCAATATTATTCCTGAGCCTCAAGCCAAAGGCACAGCAATGGCGATGGCGGTAGCTACTGGTGTTATCCATAAACAAAATCCTGAAGCGGTTGTTTTTAATCTCTGGGCAGATCAGATGTTTGAGGGAATGGAGGCTTTTCAAGATGCAGTCAGAGCGGCTTTAACTGCAGCTCAATCGGGAGATTATTTGGTGGCAATTGGTGTCAAACCAACTTTTGCCCACACTGGATTGGGGTATATCAAAATCGGTGGGGAAATGAGTGATCTTAATCAAGAAATTGGTCAAAAACTGGTGTTTAAAGGAGACGGCTTTAAAGAAAAACCAGATTTAGAAACGGCAGAAAAGTTTTTTGAAAGTCGGGAATATCTCTGGAATACCGGACTTTATTGTTGGTCAGCTAGTTCACTTTTAATTGCTTTAGAAAAATACTCACCAAAACTGGCAAGGGTGTTTCGAGAGATTGAACAAACTAGTGAGGAGTTGAGTCCTAAATTTTTTGAAGATTTATTTGATTCAGTCGAAAATCCCGATTCGATCGATTATGAAGTATCGGAAAAAGCAGATAATATTTTAGTGATCGCTGGAGCATTTGGCTGGGATGATGTTGGCGATTGGAAAGTGGTCTACGGTTACGAAAAAAAGGACGATCAGGGTAATGCTGTAGTCAGTGGAACCAAAGACTTTTTGGCTGTCAACGCTGAAAATAATTTAATTGATGTCAAAGATAAATTGGTTTCAATTGTCGGTTTATCTGATATTGTCGTTATAGAGACAGAGGACTCACTTCTGATCTGTAATAAAAATAATACCCAAGATGTCAAAAAAATTGTGGAGAAATTAAAAGCAGACGACAAAAAAGATTACCTGTGATTGTTTTTTGTAGCGCCTTTTGTAGCGACAGGTGTACTTGAGGAATCTTTCTTTTCTATTTTCAAAGCAGTTCCTTGAGGAATGATATAAATAAAACTGGCAGTATTCCCAGAATCTTTGTTAGCGATAGAGGAGATAGTGACCATTTTATTGACCAAAAGATCAGAGATAGTCCCGGGATTTTGCCCATTCATAATATCTGTTTTTTTATCAATCACAAAGTCTCCAGTTTGATGATCCTTAGTCTTTATATTAATTGAGGCCTCTTTGACTTCGGAGATCGTACCCCAAGTAATAGTTTTGCTAAACTCTGGTTTTTCGGTGACAAGAACTTTTTTTGCGACTAGATTTCCTTGATCATCGATATCTCCCAGTCCAATAATATATTCACTAGCTTTCAGATCAGTTTGCTCAATTGTCTTGGATTTAGTTTTTTTGAGTGTATCTAGAAAAGTCGTATATTCATTGACTAAAATAGTTTGAGTGTTCGTTTCGCCCCTGTCATTTTGAGTGATAGTGGTAACAGAAATTTTGCTGGGATTTGAGTCGATTATTTGGCCAGCTACCATCCGATTAGAAAGTTGTTTATTTACCTCTAATTTTAATTTAGCAGCTTTCGAGGCAATTTCATCTTTGAGAACTTGGATCTTTTCTTGGAGAGTACTACTGGTGGAGGCCGCTTTAACAGATCCTGAGGCTTCCTGGGCTGAGACGGGTAGCTGGTAGCTCGTAGCTAGTAACATGCACATAATAAATGAAATTAAAAATTTAACTTGCCAACTACCAGCTGCTAGCTTCTGTCTACTAATCTTCATAGTTTTTCCTCCGAATAATAGACAGAACGGCGTTCACTTTTATTATCACCATTCTCATCAAAAGTATTGATCACTAAAGTATTTAATCCAGGAGTAAGCGTTATAGTCTGAGAAAAAGCTCCTTTATCGTTAGCCGACAGAGCTAGATCAGAATCTTCTGTCGAGATGACAACTGTCGCATGAGGTGAAGTCGTGCCATTTACCAGAGTTTCATTATCAAACACGACGGAATTATTTTCCGGGCTATCGATATCGAGATTAAAACTAATGGGTTCACTAGTCACCGGGATATATTTTTGCAAATCTGGTGGCGTATCTAAGGGGCGCTGCAAAAAAAAATACATTAAACCAGCAAAAAGAAGGCCCACCGATAAAATAGTAATCTGGCTGATAATAAAACTTTTATTGGAGATCGGTTCAAAAAGACGATTAGGCTTTTCACTGGTCACTTTTTTCTTGTCACTTATTTCCTTGGGAGGAGAGAGGAGTTTCATATCCTTTTTCTCCTCAGTTTTGGCAGACTTTTTTTCCATGCACTTTCAATGTTAAAGGTATATTGTCGTGAGATCAAGTCTTATGCTATTATCTTCCCATGGAAATCCTCTGGTATGGTCAAGCTTGTTTCAAGCTCAAAGGCAAAACAACCTCAGTTATTATTGATCCTTTTTCCTCGGAAGCAACCGGGTTGAAACTCCCCAAAGATATGGAAGCAGATGTGGCTATTAAAACTCATGATCACCAGGATCATTCCAATCTTGCATCCGTGACTGGTGAAGCAATCAAGATCTCAGGCCCCGGAGAATACGAGATTAAAGGGGTAGCGATCAGTGGAACTGCTGTATTTCATGATAAATCAGAAGGCTCAGAGCGAGGTAAAAACACAATTTATAACATTAATATGGATGGGATCAATATTGTTCACCTGGGTGATTTGGGGCATATTTTGACAGAGGATCAAATCAATGCTATTGGCGCTTGTGATATTTTGCTGACACCAGTAGGTGGGGTTTATACCATTACTCCAGAGGAAGCGACGGAGGTCGTATCTCAACTAGAACCCAAAATTGTCATTCCGATGCATTATAAGATTGAGGGATTAAAATATGAACTGTCTCCAGTTGAGGTATTTTTAAAGTCATACGGGGCAGAAAACGTTGAACCTCAAGCTAAATTGTCTATCACTCGTGATAAATTACCAGAAGATACTCAGGTCATCGTTTTAAACAAAGTCTAAAATAAATCCTAAATCCGAATGTCTAATGACCAATGATGATTTTTAGTCATTCGTCATTGGTTATTGGGATTTAAACAATATGGCAACGAATTCCCGACCAAGACCAATAATGACTTCAGCTAACTCGACAGTTGGTAAATTGCCACCTCAAAATATAGAAGCTGAGCAATCTCTTTTGGGGGCACTGCTTATCGATAAAGACGCCATTGTAAATATCGCCGAGATTTTGCGGCCTGATCATTTTTATAAATCCGAACAACACGGTAATATTTATAGCGCCATTTTGACACTGTTTGAAAAAAGAGAACCTATTGATGTCGTGACAGTGACAGAAGTACTTAAGTCAAATGGAGTATTAGATAAAGTTGGGGGATCGGCCTATCTCGCAGAACTAGTAAACCTGGTGCCTACCGCAGCGCATATTGAATCTTATGCCCGAATTATCAAAGAACACGCGATGAGGCGTCACTTGATCTCCAACGCTACCCGTTTTATCGAGCTAGGGTATGATGAAAGCCAAGAGGTGGCTGATGTCATTGAGGAGTGTGAACAGACTATTTTTGCCATCTCTCAAAATAATATTAAACGAGATTTTATCCAACTCAAAGATGCTATCACTCAGAGTTTTGATAGGTTGGATGAATTACAAAAGACTTCGGGAAAATTACGGGGTGTTCCAACTGGTTTTCGAGATATCGACAATAAATTGGCCGGGCTACAAGATTCTAACTTAATCATTTTTGCTGCCCGCCCGGGAGTTGGAAAAACTTCATTTGTTTTAAATGTAGCCCAACATGTAGCAGTCAATATGGGGCTTCCGGTAGGAATATTTTCTTTGGAGATGTCGCAAGAAGAGTTAGTGGATCGTCTGCTAGTTGCTCAAGCTGATATTGATGCTTTCAAACTCAAAACGGGTAGACTTGATGAAAAAGATTTTGATCGACTCTCTCATGCGATGGGACAATTAGCTGAAGCACCTATTTTTATAGATGATACTCCTGGTGCCTCTATGTCAGAAATTAGAACCAAAGCCAGACGCTTACAAGCCGAGCATGGATTGAAACTGATTGTGGTCGATTATTTACAGTTGATTCATGGACGTAATATTGAAAACCGAGTGCAAGAAGTGACCGAGATCTCTCAAGGGCTTAAAAACTTAGCTAGAGAGCTCAAAGTGCCGGTTATGGCATGTGCCCAGTTGTCTCGAGCGGTGGAGAGTCGGGGTGGAGTCAAAAAACCCCAACTGTCTGATCTTCGCGAATCAGGTGGAATTGAGCAAGATGCTGATGTTGTCATGTTTTTGTATCGGGAAGATGAGACCAATCGGGAAAATGTGAAAGTTGCTATTGAGAAGCATCGTAATGGAGCAACAGGTGAGATTGATCTCAGATTTATTGGTAACAGGACAAGATTCTACGGTATGGAAAAAATGAAGAAACCCCAAGCCCCTAAAAAAGAGGTAGTTGAGGGAGATGATCTACCTACTGCCGTTGCTTAAATGTCTTGGTCTGGTCCAATTACCCAACGAACCATATTATCGGCATATTTAATTTCTTGTAAGAAAGTTCCTTCAATGTTTGTTTTTAAAACATCAATTTTCATTTCTCCCGGAGCTGTCGCGTCCTCTGGAGCATTGGTCGTATAAGATCTGACTAAGGTGTCTTCATCAAGTACTTTAATTCCTAGTTTAGTATGCAAAATATCCCGAATCGTCCCTAATTCATCACGGTCTAGCTCTTCTAAAGATCTCTCATCAAAGCCCATTGAAGAGGGATCGGGAGGAAGTGGAGTATCTCCAAATTCAGTAAGAAATTCTAAAAAGCCATCAAAGGCTTCTTCGTACTGATTTCTGAACTCTTCTAAATATTTTGCTCGTTCAGCTCTTTGTTCCATTGATTTAAGTATGTACCGTGAGAGAGACTCGAACTCTCAAGGCCTTGCGACCAGTAGTTTTTGAGACTACCGCGTATACCATTCCGCCACCACGGCTCGTCAGGATCCGCTTTAAAGTTTCACAAAATATTTAAAAAATATTTTGCTTCACTTATCGCTATCCTTCCTCCTCAAAATTTCTAAAGAAATTTTGAATAAAAGTATTTGAATTATACCAATTGTGAATCGTCATTGCGAGCGTATTGAAAATATAGGAGCTTTGGAATAGAATCCTTTTATATGGCAATGATCTCTGTAACTGAATTACGCAACGGAGCTGTTTTTAAAGAAGACGGTGTCTCTTGGATTGTTTTAAATTATGAACATATCAAAATGGGACGTGGGTCGGGCACGATTAAAGTCAAAGTCAAAAACCTAAAAACTGGTTCCATCACTGAAAAAGGTTTTATTACCGGAGCCAGGGTGGAAGAGGCGGAACTGGAAAAAAGAAAAGCGCAATTTCTCTATCATGAGGACGATCATTATCATTTCATGGATCCTGCCACTTTTGAACAATTTTCTATTCCATCAGCCATCATTGGTGATCAAGCAAAATATTTGAAAGAGGGTCTTGATCTATTACTTTTGGTATCAGATGGACAGACTCTGGGAATAGAGCTTCCCAATAGCTTAGTTTATGCTATTAATGAAACTGGTCCATCGGAAAAAGGTAATACTGTCTCGAATGTATATAAAGAAGCCGTCTTGGATAATGGTCTGATCGTCAAAGTCCCGATGTTTATGAGTGTTGGTGAAAGAGTCAAAGTAGACACCAGATCAGGCCTTTACGTTGAACGGGTGAAGTAATAGACAATAGATGATGGATGTTCATAACTTTCTTGATAGATTTCTAAATCTTTAAAACTTTTTATCATAACTTCTATCTTCTATTATCTACCTTCAAAATACTATCTTCTATTTTCTACCCTCTATTGTCTATAATTTCATTTATGAACAAGAAAATCACCAAGGCACTTATACCAGCAGCGGGGTTTGGGACACGGTTTTTGCCTCAAACCAAAGCCATGCCCAAAGAGATGCTGCCCATTGTGGATAAACCCACCATTCAGTATTTAGTGGAAGAACTGGTGGAAGCTGGAATTGAAGATATTATCTTTGTGACGGGTTACCACAAACGAGCTATTGAAGACCACTTTGATCTACCCAATAAAGAACTAATAGAAAACTTGCGTTCTGGTGGAGAAAAGAAAAAACATCTCATAGAAGAGGTAGAAAAAATTGGCAACTTAGCTAATTTTGTCTATGTTCGTCAAAAAGGCCGCTATGGTAACGCCACACCTGTGGTTAATGTCCAACATCTGATTGGAGACGAACCATTTATCTATAAATGGGCTGATGATCTTTTTATGACCGATCCCAGTGCCATCAAGCAATTGATCTCAGCTTATGAAAAATACCAAGCCCCGATCCTCGCTTGTATTAGAGCCACTAAAGATTCTGACTACAATCAATGGGCGATGGCCTCCGGAGATTATGTCGAAGATGGTATTTTAGAGATCACAGATATTGTGGAAAAACCAGGTAAAGAAAAAGCTGGATCAGACTTAGGAGCCGTTTTTGGGATGGTTTTGACACCAGATGTCTTTCCTTACCTAGAAAAAGCTTTTGAAGAGATAGAAGAGGGAGTGGAGGTCAATTATGCAGATGGGATTAGAAGAATGGTCAAAGATGGCAAAAAAGCTTATGCCATGGAGATCAAGAATGCTAAATATTTTGATACCGGTAATAAACTAGGGTATCTTAAAACAATTGTCGAATATGGACTGGCTAATGAAGATCTTGGTGAAGAATTTGGGGAATATTTAAAATCCCTCAAAAATTAAGGTACGATTCTCAGTATCCAAACTATTATTAAAACTGTGGCTAATTGACTCAAAATTCCCCAAGGTAGACCGGCTCGGCCTTGCATCTTGGATTGAATTTGATAGCACCAACTAAAAGGGGCGACTTTCCAATTTAATATTAAATATGGCCCTTGGATAAAGTCTAGCGCTTGGGATGCAAAAACGCACATAAAAAAGTACCAGAAGTTACTTACAAATTGACCAAAAAAAAGGTAGGAAAGAGAGAATCCTACCAATAAATCAAACAAAGATTCTGAAAAAAGTCGAATCTTTGATTTATCTCTCCAACCCCGACCTTCGTCCCAATGAGGGATCATATCAAGTAAAACATGCGAAAAAGTGGCGAGTGGTATGCCTAAAACAGGATTAGTAATTGAGACAGCAATTGCGCCTCCAACCAATGCATGTGCAGTTAAAGTCATAAAGATTAAGATTTAGTATATCAGTACTATGCAAGAGATGCAAAATAATTGCTTCTTTAGCTTCAATTTGTTAGGATTTAAGATAACTTTATGCATCCGGTGCTAGTCAGTTTCGGAAATTTTACTATTTCTTCTTTTGGATTACTCTTAATCTTAGGGCTTTTGGTCGCGTCTTTCTATATTTGGCGGGTAATTCGCTCTTATGATTTTGATGAAGAAAAGTCGATAGATTTGATTTTGTGGGTTTGTGTCTTTAGCCTCATTTTTTCCCGACTTTATTTTATCGCTTTAAACTACTCCCAATTTAATAGTTTTTGGAAAGTAATTTTGTTAAATAAATATACCGGGCTCTCTTTTTGGGGAGCTTTGCTGGGAGCCTTAATTACCCTAAGATTTTTTGCCGGACGGCTCAAAGTCAACTTCTGGCAGGTAGCTGATTTTGCTACAATTGGCGGATTTTTAGTTATCGCTTTTGGCAGTATTGGTTGTTTACTCGGCAGTTGTAGTTATGGATTACCTACCAGCGCTTTTTGGGGAGTTACTCAGATTGGGGTACTGGGAAAAAGGTTCCCGATCCAAATAGTCGACTTTTTCTTATCTCTTCTGACTTTTTTCTATCTTTTTCGCAAAATATTGAGGTTTCATTTTAACGGACAGATTTTTGCTTTAGGTATGATTTTCTTAGGTCTAGAAAAAGTAGTTACCCAGCCCTTTCGGGGAGTGTCACAAAGTCTTTTTTTAGGGTTAAGTGATGGGTATCTGTGGGGGGCTTTGATCTTCCTTTATGGCTTGGTGATCTATTATCGCCAATCCAAAAAATCGTTTTCGTCGGATCTTCGCTTTTTTATACGAATTTTTACGAGTAATACCACTCGAGAGAGAGCTTTGACTAGACTAAATCGCAATTGGCATAATCTGACAATTAGCCTCACCATAGCACTTGCTAAATATCGCCGAATTTTTGTAAAATACCTTAATGTTAAATCTAACCCAAGACAATTTTAAAAAGATCCGCGATAAATTGTTGCATCAACAAAAGATCGTTGAAGAAGAACTTTCGGAGATCGAAAAAGATGATCCAGTCAAGTCTGATGGGTTAGCGGAAAGTATGGAGTCGGGGACTGAATCTTGGATGGCCGATGTTCATGGCCGAGCCGTGGCTGTCAGCGATAATCTACATCAGATGTCCGACAATATTAAAAAAGCTTTAAACAAACTGAAATCTGGTAAATATGGTAAATGCGAAAGTTGTGGTAAACAGATTGAAGTAGCCAGATTAATTGTCATGCCAACAGCCACCCTGTGTATGGCTTGCTCCAAAAAGACTCCAAAACCAAAAGCTTAAGTTATTATCTTTTCTAAGATCTCTTGTGATAATTTTATTGTTTGCGTAGCGCCCTCTCTAGTGGGGTTGATTTCAGATAGATCAAAAGAAATATTAGAGTGGGTACTGATCAGATCCAGAATTTCAAAGATCTCTTTTTTGTACCACTTACCATCTTCAGGGATACCAGTTGCTCCTGCTTCAGATCTGTCAAAAACATCAATATCAAAATTGACATGAATATAGTCATAGTTTTCTAAAAAAGTTTTTAAGTATTTTTGGAAAGATTCAGAATTAGCCAAATACTCTTGAAGCGCAAGAGTTTTAAACTGCATTTTTTGAAAGAACTCTACTTCATCACCATCCAGTACCATATCACCAATAAAAATAGCTTGGTTGGACTTAAGTTTTTCTGGAATTAACTGATCAATTTCTGGGATATCAAAAGTATCGAAAAAAGGTCGCATATACATCCCATGAAAGTTTTTTGATTCTGAACCATGGTAAGAATTACTTTCACCGTGGCTATCAAATTGAATATAGCCAATTTTAGATGGATCTGGGATACGTTCTAATAGTGCCAGAAGAGAGGAGAGGGTGACTGTATTGTCACCACCAACTACAACTGGTAGTTGGGAGCTAGTAAGCGAAGCTTGCGAGCTTTGCTCTAATGTTGGTAGCTGGGAGTTAATTTTGTTTTTAAAAGCTACTAGCTCATGAGTTAAAGTGGGAAAATATTGTTCAGTGGGGATATCTTCAGGAGAGGTGAAAGCAAATTCCGAGACTTGGGAATCTGGGTATTTCTCTAGAAATTGAGCTGTCAGAATAGCATCAGAGCCCAGTTCGACTCCAAAATTATGCTCTTCTTGACGGGCGGGTGGGTTAGTCAGGCCAATGCGACTATAACCTTTGAAAAAATGAGGCTGTTTCATAATTTATTTATATGAGACTTTCTATTCTATTAAATAAAATCTTAGTTATATACAAGTATAATTCTTTACCTTTTTTAGAATTTACTTCTAGATTTGGTGAAAAATTAATAATACCTAAATCAGTCATTTCTTTAGTTTTATATAATTTGAAACTATTTTTTTCAGGTGCAAATAATTTATTTTGCTTTTGACCTATGAACTTTACCATATTGGGATATAAATAGGCTATTAATGAGTTTTCTGAACTTCCAGCGTGTTTATCTACGCCGCCAAATTGTTTTATACAAAACCTATCGACCTCATCAGTAAAAACGTATAAACAAGAAACGGTATCTTTAAATTCAGTTTTAATTTCTGTAAGTGATTTATTATTTCCTCCGTGAGTAGAAATTAAAAGAATTTTTTTAAATCCACTCTCCAAGAAACTATTAAGGAGATTTTTTATCATTTCTAAAAAAACCTTATCTTTTAAATACATAGTTCCAGAAAATCCCTGATGTTCGGCAGCTGATCCATAAGGGAGAACAGGAAATAACAGTATTTTTTTAGAGAACTTTTTTTCTAAAGATTTTTCTAGAGATTCAGCTAATAAAAAATCTGTGCCAATTGGCATAAAAGGACCATGTTGTTCAATACTACCCACTAAAATAACAGGCAATTTATCAATATTTTTATTAATATCTTTAAAAGTTAAATATTTAGCAATCATTTCCAAACTCCTTGTATAAATTTACTGCTTGGGAAGCTCCAGTTTTAAGAGAATTTATCAGTTTATCTTTCCAAAAATCTTGTTCAATATTCCATACAAATAAACTTACTAGAGATGGATAGACCTTGGAATCTGGATCTGATGTTATAAACTTCACAGGGGCAAAACTATCTTTCTTATCAGGAAATATTTGGTGATACTGTGTTTTTACTACTTCTGGACAAAGTATTTGTACTTTTTGTGGTGATCCGTACTCACTTCCATGATGTAAGACTAGCTGATCTTCTAATTGTAATAAAAATAAATCGAGCATTGGACCAATGGGTCTTACTTGTTTTTGACTTAAAAGATCGGTGATTTCTCTGATTTCAAGAGTTTTACCATATTCACTGACTTGTCCCGACATAGCATCAATATTCTTACTTTTTATGGTTTTAGCATCTTTTTCGATCACTATTGCAATTGGTTTCATATATTCTCCTCCAATTAAAACTGGTTGATCAAGTAATCCTACTCTTTGAGTTAATTTAAATATACTGCCATCATTTATAGATTCAACAACCTTATTACATACTTGGGTGCTAAAACCAGAGCCAAAATAAGAATCTCTTTCTGGAAGTAGGGAAGCAATATCCATTCCAAATATTTCAGTCACCATTTTTATATATAAAGTTTCAGATAGAGAAGAAGCTCTTTCCTTTGTATCTGTCACCAAAACAGTTTCGTATAGTTGTTTTAGTCTCTGAATATTATCAAGAACTTTATTTACGACTAGTGTAGGATAGTCTGATTTTAGCTGTTTGTTAGCTTGTCCTTCTAAATTACTCCATTTTGAGGGATCAAGTACTTTGTCAGCCATTTTTGCTTTATTAGTAGGATCTACTATATTCCACCAGCAACTTGTAGATAATTTTGTTTTGATGCTGCCTTTAGCTATTTGATGTTTTGAAGGAAGTTGTAGAGAAATGCTATTTAAATCTCCAGGTGGTTGTAATTCCCAAACTAATGGAGCTGGTTGACAACTGAAAGCTGTCGCTTGTTGCATAAATTCTTTCCACAGAATGTCCCCTGTAATAATTCTGGAAGCTTGATCAAAGCTTGCATGAGTATACGAAGAATAAGCTATTTTCTGGGGTGCAGAAGTAGTCTCTACTTTAGTGAGAGCTTGGTCAATCCATTCTTTATGTTGTGTACTTATCTCTAACATATTTTTCTTTCTGGGCTCAAAAAAAGCCCTTGTTAATTTACCAGATCCTGAATCAAGTTCAGGATGACATTAATAAACTAACAAGGGCCTACAAATTGGCGGTACCACCTTGTACTGCTTTTACATCAAAAAAGCTTTCCTTTTGGGAAAGCCTGTCATGTAAAAACCTCTTCATGACATGCTCCAAAATAATTTCGACACATGTTACTGTCTTTAACGGTTTCGTCTCCGTAGAGTATTTTGACTCTCAGCTACTAGATCGCGACTCTAGTTAAAACGCCTTTAGCTATTTAAATGTATTTATAAGTATACCATAAAAACCAAATTTCATCAAATTTTTGACAAATAGTAGATTTGCTGTTATTAATTGATTACACCGATGGATAAATCCACATTAGGCAAGATTTTGATTATAGATGATGATCCTGATATTCAGGACATTTATGCGGAAGTTTTAAAAGAGGCGGGTTACGAAGTGACTCAAGCCAGAGATGGGCAAGAGGGGTTAGAAAAAGCTCAAAGTGGGGGATATGACCTGATTTTATTAGACATCATGATGCCTAAAATAGATGGCATGACGCTATTAAAAAAATTGAGAGAACATCCTAGTGAAGTGTATAACGGGCCAATATTTGTGCTCTCCCAGCTTAATCAGGGGGATATTATCAGCCAAGCGATGAGTCTTGGTGCCAAGGGGTATTTTGTTAAATCAGATCTCACCCCAGACATGATCCTCTCCAAAATATCTCAAATTTTAAGCCGATAAGTTAGATACATTTTGACTCGGTTTGCATTTTCTATAATTTAGTTGTTAAGATATTTGAGGGTAGTTTTCATATGTTTGGATCAAAGAAAAACAAAAAAATGCAAATACACCTGGTAACCGCAGTGGGGGAGGGTAATACTGAACTTTCTGCTTTTGATAATGCTCTCAGTAATTGTGGAGTTTTAAATTATAATTTGATCCGTCTCTCTTCTGTTATTCCACCAAATACTGAACTTATCAAAATAGATAAATATCATACTCCAGAAAGTGATTGGGGTAATAAACTTTATTGTGTTCAAGCGGAGATGAGAAGTCATAAAAAGGGTGAGGCTCTGGCTTGTGGAATCGGTTCTTATATGATTGAGGGAGACAAAAAAGGAGTTTTTGTAGAACATGAGACCAAAGGTGGAACAGATGAACAAGCTGTAAGAGATACCATTGAGCAGGATATTAAATCATCCCTTTCTGATCTTTGCTTGCATCGAGGAATTGAATTTGATGAGTCCAGAGTAGATATGATCATAACTTCAGCCATCGCTGGTGATAGACCAACCTGTGTTTTGGCCTTGGCTATTTATCAGGCTGAGAACTGGAATTAAAAGTTGATAAACCTATAGTTTTACTATATAATACTATAGTAATATGAATACGCGAGAGGGTGAACCCTCCAGTTGTGAAAAAGTAGCAAATAAATCACGAAAGACCCACTTACGTTTACTGGTTCCGGAGGAAGAGGCTCCGTTACAAATACAATATACTTGCTCTAATAAAACTTTTATTAATTCAAAACATCGTTTGATAGAGAGAAATGGTACATACGAATTAGTTTTAGATACAGAATACTCAGAATATGAAAACAATTTTATTTCACCTGATAATCTCTCGGAATCTTCCGTAGATGAATTTTTTAAATACTATAATTTACTAAGAATATTAAAATCTGGTGCTAAATCTCAAGCAGCCCACTCGCATGAGTCATTGAATAAGTCTTTATTAGTCTATCAAGAACCCAAACCTGATCTCAGCACTCGAATTACCCAAATGGAGGGAATATATTTAGTAGAGGAATCAATTCCGGCTACATTACCTATTATAAAGGATCATCTGGAAGATGATTTTGATGATATTTATAGTGATTTAAATAAGTTAAAACCAGCAATTAAGGTTGCAAACCAACACTCTTCAGAACAACTGAAAAAAAACCCAAATATTTTTATTGCTCAAGAGATGCTTAATATTGCGAGTCTATTTCCCCAAATAAGTGCAGGACAAAGAAAACGGTTACTGATGTTAGCGGGCTATTCGCAAGAAGAGGCTCAGAAGTTAGCTATCGAATTATTTGTTTCTGGGGGAATTTCTCTACTTTTTGGTGGAGCTTATGAATCGCTGGGTTTAAGTGCCGCTGCTTGGGGAGCAGGTCATCCTTTTGTCGAGCCATTTGCAAATCCTCTAGAAAATCCCGCGGCTTTTTTGACAACTTTAGGTACAGTTGTGGGGTCTTATGGATTGTATTGGGGATCGATGCTTTTTAATGCTGACAGAAATGTCAAACTATTGAAAAACCAAAAGTTAGGAACCAGCCCTATTTTTACGGCGACTTTAACTTATCATTTATTGAATAAACTTTTACCTGAAGATAAATGTTTAAGCGAAGAAGAAGAGACAGATACTTCAAAGTATAATATTTTACAAAAAGGTTTGAGTCATGTTCGCAGAAAGTTTTTTAATAAAAGAGAAGATTGTTTGGATAATTCAACAAAATTAGCTGCAGTTGCATTAGAGCCTACTAGAGAATGGGGTTGGATAGGGTCAATTTTAATCCCCGGGGTAGGCCCATCTATGTTTGTAGCAGGTAACCTTATGGGATTTGTTTTAAATGCAACTCAAGGTTTAGGGTCACATATTCTTTCTAAGAAACTGAGTCAAAATAATTAGTTATTTTTTAGTGACTATATATTTTATTAGAAACAGGGGTTTGTATTGAGATTTAGCTGTTCTAAGTCCCTGAATACCCAAATCCTGTTCCCAATTTACATACAAACATCCTAGTTTTTTTAAGTATTCTCCTTGTAATTTATTCATATATTCAAAAATACCTTTATATTTTTTATTAGCTATTTGAAAGGAACTTATTGCATATTCCTTATTAATTTGCTCGAATATTGTAAAGCCAATCAAATGGTTATTATCGTTATTGTAAATGCATAGATTGATTAAATTAGAAAACTCACCATTATTTGTATTAAGAATTTTATGTAGAGCTTCAATTTCATTCTGATTTATGTCATCTTCTTGTCTAGAGAATAAGGTATCTATAAAATCTAATAAATGTTTTCGTATAGATAGATTATTCATATTATTGAATTCTACAGTTGTTTTATATTCCCTTGAAAATTTATTAAACATTTTTCTTTTATGATGTAAATCTTTTCCTTCTAAAGAATAGAGAGTATCTACCAAAATCACATAATCGAAATTATCTTGATCCTCCTCAAATTTATATGACTCTTTCAAACTGTTAAGTTCACATCCCAATAAATTATGTTGTGGAAAAAGTTTTAAGTAATGAGGTAGATTATTCTCATTAATATAATCAAATACTTGATTAAGCGTTTCTAATATTTTGTAGTTTCCTAGGAATGATAAAAAACTCTCTCCAGTTATATAATCTCGAAATTTTACAACCAAATTTTCATTTAGAATACTGAATTCAACACTCTTTTTGATATCCCAAACCCATATACTAAAGAAATAAAAATCAGAATAGGGAGGGTATTGAGAAGTATATTGTTGAATTAATTCTTGATCAGAGAGATCTAAAGGTTTGAAGTTGGGAAATACATAAGAATTATTCAGCATAATTTCAATATATCATAGTTACCCTTACTTGACCTCTCGTATCAATTACTTTATTGTATAAATATGGTGAATCATCTTAATAGTTTTAAGAATGATAAGTTATCGATATTTACAATAATCTTTTTTATAATTCTGTCTTTTTGGTGGATTTATATATTCTCTTCTGGTACTCAAAATGCCTTAACTAATCATGCTTTTGGGTTTGTATATGGGGGTTTTTCTCTTTGGGGTGGAGTTATTGGTTTTTTTGTAGCAAGAAAATGGGGAGGGTTTTCCAGTTTGATGGGGAGAGCTCTAATAGGTTTATCTTTAGGATTACTTTTTCAAGGTTTTGGTCAGTACTCTTTTTGGTTTTACAACTTCTTTCTTAAAATAGAAGTACCTTATCCCGGGATACCTGATATTGGATATTTTGCTACGATACCTTGTTATATTTATGCGGGGTTAGAGTTGGCGAGATCTTCTGGAGTTAAATTATCATTATCTACTTTTTTTAATAAAATGCAGGTTATCCTAATACCTTTAGTAATGCTCAGTATAGCGTATGCTTTATTTTTAAAAGATTACAATTTTGATTCAAATGATCCTTTTAAGACTTTCTTAGATTTTGCATATCCACTTGGACAAGCGATATATGTTTCTATAGCAATACTTACTTTTAGTTTGTCTAGAAAAATATTGGGCGGCATTATGAGAGGACCAATTCTTTTTATAGTTTTTGCATTTTCGGCTCAATTTTTAGCTGACTATATATTTATATATTTCCATGATTTATATTTTCCTGCTAGTTTTATTGACTACTTTTACCTCTTAGCATATTTCATAATGTCTATGGGAATACTTAGATTCAAAATTGTAATCAATGGATTACGTTCACCTTAAATTATGGATGCATATGCCCAGGCTGTGAGTAGGATTATCAAGGAACAACAATCTTTAATTGGTCCAGTTGCAATAGACCAGGCAAAACGTGTTCAAGGCTTACAACTCACCACAGCAGATGATGTCAAAATTCTGGGAAACGGCAAAGAAGTACTAGGTGGACTTGTCAGCCAATATGAAAAACTCTTTGGTAAAGCCTCAGTCGAAGTCTGTAAAGAAGCATTTGAACCATTTTCAGACAAAATCCCTTCAGCCGACATCCCCGATATTCTAAAATCCTAACTATATTTTAAAAATCTATTTTCTTGTTACAATGGATATATGCTGTCCGAGAAAGAACTTGCCGCTTACTTGCATATTCAACAAATTGCTATTTCTACTACTGATGAAAGTAAACTTTTGGAAAATGTTTTACCAGGTATCTTGACGGAATTTTCGGCTCTAGTTTATAACTATGACTTTTTAGTTAGCCTCTTTCTGACTCCCAATAATACCGTCCAAGTGAGCTATGCCACTAATATTTATGATAAGAAAGTCATCCATGGACCAACTCTCTCGTTTTTAAACCCCAGTGAATTTCTACTGTCCGAAAGCACAGTTCTTCTGCAACTCAAAGCAGGGGAATTGGTTGTCACCTCCGATATTGGTAAATTTCTTAATACTCAGTATTTCAATTTTTCTAATATTAAATCTTTAGTGATTGCTCCCATGGTCGTGAATAATAATTTATTGGGCGTACTAATATTTGGTAGTAGCCGTCTACAGTCGCAAATTGCTGAGGCAGAAAAAGAGCTGATATCGATGCTGGCCAATATGGTGAGTATCACTTATCGACTGCAAGATACTGAAGCCTCGCTTGTCAAGGTGACGCAGCAAGTCTATAAAACTAATGCTGAGTTGCATCAACTGGATAAGCTCAAAGATGATTTCGTCTCTATTGCATCCCATGAGCTTAGGACTCCAATGACAGCCATCCGCTCTTATGCTTGGATGGCCTTAAACCGCTCTGATGTGGCTTTATCACCAAAGGTCAAAAAATATTTGGAAAGAACTTTGATTTCGACCGAACGACTGATCAATTTGGTCAATGATATGTTAAATGTTTCCAGGATTGAGTCGGGTAGAGTCGAGATCAAGCCTAAATCATTTGATATCCAAGAATTGATTGATGAAGTCTTGGTTGAGGTTGCCGCTAAAGCCAAAGAAAAGAATTTACATCTGGTGATGACTAAAGAAAAGTTGCCCCAAGTTTTTGCTGATCCCGATAAAGTCCATCAGATATTGCTCAATCTAATAGGTAACGCCATGAAATTTACACCAATCGATGGGCAAGTTACTGTGAATTGTTTTTCTGATGGAGTGAATGTCGATACTTCAATTAAAGATAGTGGGGTAGGGATATCACCTGATGATCTGTCACACTTATTTAAAAAGTTTGGCCGACTCGATAACTCTTATGTGGCGGCTGCTACTTCTGGTGGGACTGGATTAGGACTTTATATTTGTAAAAGTTTAGTGGATCTGATGAAAGGTAAAATTTGGGCCCGCAGTGAGGGGACTAATAAAGGGGCGACTTTTACTTTCTCTTTACCTGTAGCTACCGAAGCGGTTATGAAGGATGCCAAAGATTACGGATTTAAGCCTCAAGGCGAGGCCAAGATGCTGGAACCCACCGCTATTTAGGCATATATAGTATGTAGTATATTGTATATTGGGACTTAATTATTTGGGCTTTGCAATATACGATATACCATATACAATATACTCTATACTAAATCCATGGATACAAATAACAACAGCACTAAAAAAATATTAATTGTTGAAGATGATCAGTTTTTGCGGGAGTTTTATGAAGAGTTTTTGTCTAGCGAGGGTTATACTACTGAAAGTGCACCAGACGGGGATACTGGCCTTACTAAAATTCAAAATGGTGGTTATGACCTGATTTTATTAGACATCATGCTTCCCAAAAAAGATGGAACGCAAATCTTGCGGGATCTCAAAATTAGTCCAGCTAAAACTCCAAATGGACCAATCGTAGTTTTGACCAATCTGGGGCAGGATACCATCATTGAAACTTGTTTTTCCTTGGGTGCCACCGGCTATATGATCAAATCCGCGATGAATCCAGATCAGATATTGGCTGAGGTGAAAAATTACTTAAATATGCCTCAGAATGCGCCAGCTCCTAGATGACAGATTTTAAAGTAGTATTCCAAGATGATTACTTAATGGTCCTTGATAAGCCAGCCGGCTTGGTGGTAGATGACTCCGATACTTATACCGGTCTTACTCTGTCTCAAATTCTAATAAATGATTTTCATATTTCTTTAGAGCGAGGAGGAATCGTTCACAGACTCGATAAAGACACTTCCGGGCTGATTTTGGTCGCCAAAAACCAAAGTGTCTTAGAGTCTCTGCAAAGCCAGTTTAAGGAGCGGACTGTCAAAAAAGTTTATATGGCTCTAGTTCATGGAATCCTCAAAGAGGACAGGGAAGTGGTGGGAGCGATTGCTAGAAATCCGGGGGATAGACGGAAGTTCACAGTTATTTATGATGGCAAAGAGGCGAGTACTGATTTTAAACCAGTTCGAAAACTTGTGATGAGTGATCAAACGATTGACACCCTTTTTCCCGATTTTTCTAAAATTCAAAGAAGAAAACTCACTCAACTTAACTATCCAGATTTTACCTTAGTTCATTGTTACCCCAAAACTGGACGGACTCATCAGATTAGGGTACATTTAAAATATATCGGTTTTCCAATTGTCTCTGATAGTACTTACGGAGGCAGAAAGGTTGTCAGACTAGATCATCAGTGGTGTCCGAGACAATTTTTACATGCTTCCAAACTGGAATTTGATCATCCAGTCAGTGGAGAGCGGATCAAATTGGAAAGTCCATTGCCGAGTGATTTGGAAAAAGCGCTAAAACTCTTGAACTATGATTAATTTGGATAATATTTTTTTACAATTTGCCCTAGTACTATCCATCTCCTGTATTTTTGGTTTCCTTTTATACCGGCTGAAGTTACCTTTAGTCGTGGCTTATTTATTATCTGGAGTGGCCCTTTCTTCACTGAGTATTTTTAGTACTGGCCATGCAGAAATATTTACTTTTTTACCGGAATTGGGAATTGCTTTTGTGCTATTTCTGATTGGTATGGAGCTTGATCTTCGAGAGCTTAAGACTTTGGGGATACCGATTATTGTCGTGTCTTTAGGTCAAATCCTCATCTCATCTTTGGCCGGATATGCTATAGCGGGAGCCTTGGGTTTTACGACATATGAAGCTATTTTGATGGGAATCGGTTTGTCTTTTTCCTCAACTGTCGTAATCATCAAATTACTGTTGGAGAAAAGAGATTTAACATCTCTTTATGGAAAACTCTCCGTCGGTATTTTATTGATCGAAGATTTAGTCGCAATTTTAGTCTTAATGGTCATCTCCGTGGGTTCATCTACTTTTCATCTGGGGCTGCAACAAAGTTTGCCGCTTTTGACTTTAGTTGTCAAAGCATTGGGGTTATTTCTCTTAACCTATATTTTATCAAAATATGTTTTGGAAAGAGTCTTTAAAGCGGTTGCCAAATCAGTGGAACTGCTTTTTTTAACAGCGGTGACCTGGTGCTTTTTGTTTACTTCTCTGGCGGTAATCTCCGGTTTTTCCGTTGTAATTGGCGCATTTTTAGCCGGTGTTGCTTTGGCATCTAGTCCATATCATCTCCAAATTCAAAGCAAAGTGAAGCCACTTCGCGATTTTTTTGTGACCCTATTTTTTGTTTATTTGGGTTTGCAAGCTAAATGGAGTGATTTTGCGACTAATCTGACACCGATCCTAATTTTTACCTTGTATGCTTTATTTATGAAACCGATCGTGGCCTTTTTATTGGTGGGTATTTTTGGATTTAGAAAACATACTATTTTTCAGACTGGAATCAACTTGTCGCAAATATCCGAATTTTCTTTAGTCATTTTATTGGTAGGGGTGCAGATGAAGCTCACTTCGCCCACATCTCTATCAGTAATGGCGGCAGTCGCAGTTAGTTCGATTATTTTGTCATCAATTATTATCTCTTTTTCCGATAAAATATTTCGTCTGGTCAAACCTTTTATCAGCCTTTTTGAACATAGTAGTCGGATTCACTTTTTAGAAATAAATAAAGAAGAAAGTTATGAAGAACATATTATTGTTATTGGAGCCCATCGTGTGGGGGGACCGGTCGTTGATTATCTGCGAAAATCTAATATTCCGACAGTAGTTTTGGATTTTAATCCGCATGTAGTGGATAGTCTGCGTCAAAAAGGAGTCAATGTAGTTTATGGAGATGTGGGGGACGAAGATGTTATAACCATTCTGCAATTAGAAAAAGCTAAATTAGTGTTGTGCACCGCTACAGATATTGAGGACAATGAAATGATTTTAGCTGCCTGCAAAAAACATCATATGAAAGGCACAATAATATTGAGAGCCAATGATTTAGAAACAGCTCAGTCTCTTAAAAAGTTAGGCGCTGATTATGTTATTTTACCGGAACAAGTATCGGGAGATTTTTTGGTAAATCAACTTAAAAACACCTGGCCTCAAGTCCGTTTTCATGGTTTAAGTTAGTGTC
>JADMIO010690397.1_pt1 | contig 22337 bp, 22 predicted proteins | sample 8958161 | NCBI WGS metagenome assembly JADMIO01 (sample SAMN16585339, study PRJNA669376) | soil metagenome | isolation source: Crop rotation soil | place: USA: Cullars Rotation, Alabama | collected 2011 | reverse complement strand
CGCCCGGCCTCGGCGGCGATGGCCGGATCGACAAGCGTGACGCCCGCGATGCGCGTCGGTGCATTTGGCGCTGCGGGTTCGTTGGTCGCAACCGGCGTGGGCGCTGGCGCAGCGGCGACGGCGTGTCCCCAGGCGATCGAGTTCTGGTGCACGAAGCCGACGCGCCCATCCGGCAACGTCACGCGAAACCACCATTGCCCCTGCACATTAATGCGGCCGTTGACGTTGAGCGCTGTCCGGGCCGGCAGGTCCGTTAGCAGCGTCGCATGCGGCAAGGGATAGCTGCGAACATTAGCGCCTTGTGCGCCGGCGGACGCAGCGCGCGTCGGCGCGTAGTCCTGACCAGGCGGGGCGGGCGGTGGCGGCGGCTCGGTCGCCGCATTCACTTCTTCGGCCCAGGTCGCGGCCTTCGCCGCAATGCTGCGGGTGCCGGCGCGTACGTCATCGCTGACGATGAACGCGACCACGTAGCCGCCGATCAGCACCAGAAAACCGCCCCTAAGCCAAGGAAAGCGGAAACGCCGCCTCGGGCGCTCGTAGACCGGCGGCAGCGGCGGATAGGGATAAGGTGGCGGATAAGAAGGTTGGGACATAGCGGTCCTAGGGGGGTCCTCGCGCGTTTTCTTCAACGCGCGTTGCAGCGTTTTGATGTCGCTCCGCTCTGCTTTTGGTGTTTCGGGAGCGGCTAGGGTCGTCATCGGCTGGGCGTACAGCGCCTCGATCAGCCGTTTCTGGCCGTCGAAGAAACCTGACTGCGGAAGCGTCGGATCGACGTAAAACCTGATCGTTTCGGTTTCGACTCCGGGCGGGACGCCCACAGTCAGGGGCTGCGGCAGCACCCGGATCACCCGTTTGCCCAGGCGAAGCGCTTCCTCAACCTCCCAGGCGCAGGCCGAAGAGCGCGCCGCCGCGTCCGTCAGCACCAACGCCACGACGTCGGAAGCGGCGATGAGCGTCGCAATGTGTTCAGGGCCGTTGTCGGTAGCGAGGTCTTCGCGGTCGATCATCAGCCGGAAGCCGGCCTCCTGGAGGAACGCGCCCAATTGCTCAGCGAAGCCCGCATCCTGGCGCGCGTACGCCACGAACACCTTGAGCTGATCGTGCGCGCCGGCCGGGGGGAGGGCCATGGCTCTGTTTTAGCTCCGCGCCGGCATCGGAAAGCAGCGCCAGCGCTTGCCTGTCCCTCGGCACATGAACCGTAGCTGAATTTTTCACGCGCCTCTGCGCACGAAGAGCGGAACGCAGATGAGGAATTATCAATTTAGCGAGAATTGCCGGTTCAGACTCAATGGCTGTCGATTCCAGTTGCACCGGCCACAAGGGATGGTGGCCGCTCAAGGGTGGTCCGAAATGGGCTCTGTAGGCGCCGATTGCACGGCTGTGGATAACGTGTGTAGCTTTCCGACATGACGTCGTCGCGCGCCCGCCGCTCCCGCCAAAAACAGCCCTTTTGGGCTGAATACAGCGACGAGGAATTGCTCAAGGTTCGGCTGAGCGACCTCGGTCTTTCAATCGAAGGCACGTGGGTCGAGGAGGCGCTTGAAACGCTTCACGCTGAGCTGGAACGCCGTGGCATCGGCATGCGTGCGCACGCTTGGCTCTCGGACGAATGGTTCAGCCCGCACGACACAGCGGGCATTGCTGTGCCGTTCTATCTCGCGCATCCGCGTCTGATGCGGCTTGAGCGCAAGATGGTGCGCGAAGTCGAGGGCGGATCGCGGCGCGACTGCATGCGCATTCTCCGTCACGAGATGGGCCACGTGATGCAGCGCGCCTATGGGCTGCACCGCCGCCGCCGCTGGCGCGATCTCTTCGGGCCGTCTTCAGTTCCATATCCAGAACACTATCGGCCGAACCCCCTCAGCCGCCGGCACGTACAGCACCTGAAGCGCTGGTACGCGCAATGCCACCCGGACGAAGACTTCGCCGAGACGTTCGCCGTATGGCTCTCGCCGCGGGCGAAGTGGGAGCGCCAATACGATGGCTGGGCTGCTCTCAATAAACTTCACTATGTCGATGAGTTGATGGCCGAGATCGGCGACGCCAAACCGCTGCCGCGCCCGCGCTTCGTGCTCGATCCGCTGTCGAGCTTCAGCAAGACGCTTGGCCGTCACTACAAGGAAAAGTGCGACCGTTACGCCGTGGATGCGCCAACCGTATTCGATCGCGATCTACGCCGCATTTTCTCCGCCGATCCGGCAGATCGCAGCGCCCCTATGGCGGCGACCTTCATCCGCAGCAACCGTGCCGCAATCACGCGCGGCGTAAGCCGTTGGCCGGTGGATTACGCGCACACGCTCGACGCCATTGTGGATGACATTGCCGAGCGGGCCCGCGTCATGGGGCTCCGCGCCACTGGCGCTGACCGCACAATGCGGCTTCAGGTCACGGCTTTGCTCAACACTCGGACCGTGCAATCGCTTTACTCCGCGCAGCGAAGGCAGTCTTTCGCGGTATGAGAAAGCTCAGAGTACTGGTTCTCTGTCATCCGCAGCTCTTGCCGCCGGACTCGCTGGAAGGCGTGTCCGAAAAAGAGCGCTTCGACATGAAGACGGAGTACGACGTCGTCACGACCCTCCGTGAGAACGGCCATGAAGTCCGTGCGCTTGGCGTCCAGTACGATCTGAAGATCATCAAGGATGTCGTCGACGAGTGGAAACCCGATGTGGTTTTCAATCTGCTCGTCGAATTCCACGGCGAAACGGTCTACGGGCAAAACATCGTCAGCTTTCTTGAGCTGCTGCGCATTCCCTACACCGGTTGCAATCCGCGCGGCCAAGTGTTGGCGCAGGGAAAGGATCTCTCGAAGAAGCTCGTTAAATACCACCGCATTCCAGCGCCCGCGTTCGCCGTATTTCCGATGGGCCGCAAGGTGCGCCGCCCAGCAAAGCTCGGCTTTCCGCTGATCGTCAAAAGCCTGATTGAAGACGCGTCTAAGGGCATCTCGCAGAAATCCGTCGTCGACACCGACGAGAAGCTCGAAGAGCGCGTGAAGTTCATCCATGAGCGCGTCGGCACCGCCGCGATCGCCGAGCAATACATTCACGGCCGCGAACTCTATGTCGGCGTCCTGGGCAACGAACGGCTGACCGTGCTGCCGATTTGGGAGCTCGAATTCGAAAGCCTGCCGCCCGGCCATCTGCCCATCGCCACCGAACGCGCCAAACACAATCCGGCTTATCAGGAGCGCCGCGGCGTCATGCAGGGGCCGGCCGAGAATCTCTCGCCGCAGCTCGTCTCGCGGATCCGCGAGACGGCCAAGCGCATTTGCCGGAGCCTGGAGCTCGACGGCTACGTCCGGATCGACTTCCGCCTCAGCGAAGACGGCACGCCATACTTCATCGAGGCCAACCCGAACCCCGAAATCGCCAGCAGCGAAGAGTTCGCCCAGGCCGCGCTCCACGACGGGCTCGAGTACCCGGATCTCTTGAACAGGCTCCTCTCGCTCGCCATCGCGCGTTCGGGCGTCGAGGAGGAGAGCTAGGCTCTCCCCGGCGCGAGCGCGCGCCTCGCGTCGAAAATCGCATCCGCACTGCAAATTTTTCCTAGCGCCCAGACCGCTAACGATTGCGCTCGGACTCATTTCGTTCTCTCAAGCACTAGTAAATGGGGGCTAACTATCTGTTTTTACAACAAAAGAACAAAGAGGGAATATTTTAGAATCTAAACGATTCCTTTACCAATGCGACTCATACCGCCTCGAATCGAGGGGTCGGTACGATGGCGAAACATGGATCGACAGCGCTGAGCATCGCTCTTGGAGCGGGCATTCTGTACCTCGGCGCGCAGGCCATGACTGGCCGCCAGGGCCTGGTCGCGTACGTCGATCTGCAAGCCCAGGAACGCACGCTCGAGCAGCGCGTCGGCGAGCTCGATCAGGAGCAGGCCCAACTCGATGCCCGCGCGGCGCGCCTTCGTCCAGGCCGCCACTTCGACGCCGATTATCTCGACGAACGCGCCCGCATCACGCTCGCCGCCGGGGATCCGGACGAGATCGTTTTCACCGTCGATCGCTAACCCTCCATCCGCGCAAAGCTTGCTGGCGACGCCCGCCAATCCCGCATAAGAGGAACGCGCCGCCGCGTGTGGACCCGCACGCCGCCTTCGGGCTTTACGTAGCGGCGAAGACGAGGGACGCGATGGCTGAAGCAGGGACGAAACCCAATGGTGGGGCGCGCGCCGCAAGCGCGAGCAAAGACGAGCTGCTTCAGTACTACCGCGACATGATGCTCATCCGTCGCTTCGAAGAGCGCGCGGGCCAGCTCTACGGCATGGGCCTCATCGGTGGCTTCTGCCACCTCTATATCGGCCAGGAAGCCGTCGTCGTCGGCATGCAAGCGGCGCTGCGCGAAGGCGACCAAGTGATCACCGCCTATCGCGATCACGGCCACATGCTCGCCGCCGGCATGACTGCCAACGGCGTCATGGCTGAACTCACCGGCCGCAGCGGCGGCTACTCACGCGGCAAAGGCGGTTCGATGCACATGTTCAGCATCGAGAAGGCGTTCTACGGCGGCCACGGCATTGTCGGCGCACAGGTCTCGCTGGGCACTGGTTTGGCGTTCGCCAACAAATACCGCAAGGACGGCAAAGTCTGTCTCACCTATTTCGGCGATGGCGCGGCAAACCAAGGCCAAGTCTACGAGAGCTTCAATATGGCCGCGCTCTGGAAGCTGCCGGTCGTCTACATTGTCGAGAACAATCAGTACGCGATGGGCACCTCGATCCAGCGCTCATCGTCAGAAACGCATCTCCATAAGCGCGGCATCAGCTTCAACATTCCGGGCGAAGAGGTTGACGGCATGGATGTCGTCGCCGTCCGCGAAGCGGGCAAGCGCGCAGTGGAACGCGCGCGCAACGGCGAAGGGCCGATGCTCCTGGAGATGAAGACCTACCGGTATCGCGGCCACTCCATGTCCGACCCAGCCAAGTATCGCACCAAGGAAGAGGTCGACGAACAAAAGGCTAAGCGCGACCCGATCGATCACGTGAAGAAGCTCCTGATCGACGCCGGCCATGCCACCGAGGAGTCGCTGAAAGACATCGACCGCGAGATCCGCGGCGTCGTCACGGCGTCAGCGGAGTTCGCACAGCAGAGCCCCGAGCCCGATCCGAGCGAGCTCATGACGGATATCTACCTGGAGGCATGAGGTGATCGTCCCGGGCTACGTCTTTCCGCTGATGATGATCGTGGGCGCTGGCTTCGCCTTCTATTCGGCGTGGGCGCAGTTCAAATTGCTGCAGGGCGCGGGACTAGCGGCAACCAAACCGTTCTCGGTCGCGACCTACAATGCGGACCAAAACACGTTTCGCGACCTCCGCGCCTCTCCCCGCTGGAAGCGCGTGCGGCTGATGCTGTGGGCGGGTTCATTTCTGCTGATCCTGGGCGGGCTCATGCAGATTCCTGAAGTGTTGCGATAGGGGGAGAAAATGAGCGTCGAACTGACAATGCTGACCTACGCGGTCGCGCTGCTGATCGTGCTGGTGTTCGTTCAAGCTACCGTTGGCGTGCGCGCCAAGGGCGCCGTGCCCATGGCCGGGCATCGCGACGACGTGGGCCCGGCGACGGGCTTTCACGCACGCATGCTTCGTGTGGTCGATAACCACCGCGAAGGCCTCATCATGTTCGCGCCGCTCGTGTTGATCGCGGCCGCGACGAATTTGTCCAACTCGTGGACCGTGCTCGGCGCGCAACTCTTCTTCTGGTCGCGCCTCGTGCACGCGATCCTTTACGTACTCGGCGTGCCGATGATCCGTCCGCTCGCGTGGGCGGTCGGCTTGGTCGGCACGGTCATTATCCTTCTCGCAATCCTTGGAATTCTCGCCTGATGACGCAAATCCTCATGCCCGCGCTTTCGCCCACCATGGAGGAGGGCAACCTCGCCAAATGGTTGGTGAAGGTCGGCGACAAGATCGAGCCTGGCCAAGTGATCGCCGAGATCGAGACTGATAAAGCCACGATGGAAGTCGAAGCCGTCGATGAAGGCACGGTGACGCAATTGCTCGTCCCCGAGGGCAGCCAGGGCGTGAAGGTCAACACGCCGATCGCGGTGCTGGATGAGGGCGCCGGCGCACAGCCGGCGCCGAAGCAGGAAACGAAAGCGCCGCCGCAACCGGAAATGCGCGAGGAGCCTGCGAAGACCGCACGCCCCGAGCCCACGCGCGTGACGACGCCATCGCCGCAAAGCGATCCGGAAATCCCAGCGGGCACGGCGATGGTGAAGATCACGCTACGCGATGCGTTGCGCGACGCCATGGCCGAAGAGATGCGCCGCGACGATCGCGTGTTTCTCATGGGAGAAGAAGTCGCCGAATACCAAGGCGCCTACAAAGTCAGCCGCGAGTTGCTGCAAGAGTTCGGTCCGACGCGTGTCGTCGACACGCCGATCACCGAGCATGGCTTCGCCGGCTTGGGCGTCGGCGCGGCCATGGCGGGCCTCAAACCCATCGTCGAATTCATGACCTGGAACTTCGCGATGCAGGCGATCGACCAGATCATCAACTCCGCCGCCAAGACGCTCTACATGTCGGGCGGTCAGATCAAATCCTCGATCGTGTTCCGCGGCCCTAACGGGGCCGCCAGCCGCGTCGCCGCGCAGCACAGCCAAGACTACTCATCTTGGTACAGCCACGTGCCGGGCCTCATCGTCATTGCGCCTTACGACGCCGCTGACGCCAAGGGTCTGCTCAAATCCGCGATCCGCAATCCGAACCCCGTGGTCTTCCTTGAGCACGAAATGCTCTACGGCCACGAATTCGAGATTCCGGATGTGCAGGATTGGCTGGTGCCGATCGGCAAAGCCAAGATCCGCCGCACCGGCGCCGACGTCACCATCACTGCGCACTCACGCATGGTGGCGCATGCGTTGAAGGCCGCTGAAGAACTGGAGAAGCAGGGCATCGATGCTGAAGTCATCGATCTGCGCACGCTGCGTCCGCTCGACACCGAGACGATCATCGACAGCGTGAAGAAAACCAACCGTATCGTCACGGTGGAAGAGGGTTGGGGCCAATCAGGCGTAGGCGCCGAGGTTTGCGCGCGGGTGATGGATCAAGCCTTCGACTATCTCGATGCGCCGCCGACGCGCGTGCATCAGGTCGATGCGCCGCTGGCCTATGCCGCCAATCTCGAAGCGCTCGCGCTGCCCAGTGTTGAAAAGATTATCGATGCGGCGAAAGCCGTGACTTACAGGTGAACTGACCATGCCGATTAAAGAATTGCCGCTGCCGCAAGGCGCTACCAGAACGGCGGACGCGGACGAAATCCTCCGTGTGTTCATCAACGCCGACAAGAACATGGATCTCATGTTGCTGCCGTGCTTCCCAGAACCCGCCAGCTGGGGCCGGCTCATCGTAGACATCTGCCGGCACGCCGCGTCCTCGTACTCGGATCGCGGCATAGATGCGAGAGAGGCCTTCGTCGCCATGCGTCAAGCCGCTGAAGCTGAGTGGAACACCTACCCGCCGACCGGCATGCAAACCAAGCGCGTTGAGTTTTGATCTATCGAGGCGCCTGCCATTGCGGCGCAGTCCGCGCCGAGTACGAGACGGATCAGTCGGTGCGCCTGCGCGCCGACGGATGCGGCTTTTGCTCGTCGCGCGGCGTCAAATCGGCAAGCGACCCTGAGGGTCGCCTGTCGATGACGTCGCAAGCGCCGCTCACGCGCTATCGCTTCGGCCACAAGACGGCGGATTTCCTCATTTGCTCTGCGTGCGGCACGTATGTTGGCACGACGATGGAAAGCCCGCGCGGAACGATCGGCGTGATCAATGTTGTCGGCATGCAGATCGGTGATTTGCGCAATCTTCCGGTGACCTTGACAAGCCTCGAAGGCGAAACCCCGGATGAGCGCATGGCGCGCCGGATCTCACGCTGGACGCCGATGACGCTTGAGGAGCCGGCGTCATGAACGAGGCGGATGTCGTTGAACAACTCGTCGAGTTCACGACCGTTTTGATCTCCGGCGTGGCGCTTATCTTCTCGATCGTCTCGGCTTATGTCGTGGCGCTGAACTATTTCATAGGCGAAGCCAATCTGATGGCCCGCGTCTCCAGTTTCTTCTTCATCACGCTGGTGCTCGGCATGCTGATGGTGGTGATGGCAGGCGCTCAGGCGACGCACGCAGGGCTGGTTGCGCGGTTGCTTGAACTCCAGCAACAGGGCGAGCTGACTGCGGCGGGCCGCGCGGTACTGGAGAACGCGCGCCCGGAATGGGTCGGCGCCATCACGCATCGCAGTTACAGCATCGATGATATTGTCCGCACCTGCGTCTGGGTGGGCCTTGGCACCGTCTATGCGGGCCTTGCCTATCTCACCTTCTTACACAAATGGGCGCCCGACGTGATCAACGTCGCCGTTGAGAAAAACAGATGAGCATCCAAATCACCATGCCCGCGTTGTCGCCGACAATGGAGGAGGGCAACCTCGCCAAATGGCACGTCAAAGCTGGCGACAAGATCGAACCGGGCCAAGTCATCGCGGAAATCGAAACCGACAAAGCCACGATGGAAGTGGAAGCGGTCGATGAGGGCGTGATTGCTGAGATCCTGGTGCCCGAGGGAAGCCAAGGCGTGAAAGTCAACACGCCGATCGCGACGCTGCAGGGCGAGGGCGGCGCGGCAAAGCCCGCTCCTAAGCAAGACACAAAGCCTCAAGCCGCACCGGCGGCTGCCAAAGAACAGGCGCCGCCACCTTCATCTTCGCGCGCACCGGCGGCGCAAGCGGCACAAACATCTGCAGGTGAACGCGTTCGGGCCTCACCGCTCGCGCGCCGTCTCGCCGAACAAAGCGGCCTCGATCTCTCCGGCCTCCAAGGTTCAGGTCCCCACGGGCGCATCGTGAAGGCCGACATCGAAGCAGCGGCGAAGACGCCGCGTACTGCCCAAGCACCGCAACAATCGCGCGATGTTACGCGTCCCGCGCCTGTCCAAGCGCCCGCGCCAGCCTCACTCGAAAGCTACGGCATCCGCCAAGGCAGCTACGATCTCGTGCCCCTCGATCTCATGCGCAAGACCATTGCCAAGCGCATGACCGCCTCGTTCCGCGACGTGCCGCATTTCCCGCTCACTATCGATCTTGAAATCGACGCGCTCCTCAAAGCGCGCGGCGAGATCAACAAGCGCTTCGCTGACAATGGCGTGAAGATCTCCGTCAACGACATGTGCATCAAGGCGGCCGCCTTGGCGCTGAAGCTCGTGCCCGAAGCCAACGCCAGTTACACCCCCGACGGCATCGCACTGCACCACCACGCCGACATCGCCGTCGCCGTCGCCATCCCGCACGGCCTGATCACCCCAATCATTTGGCAAGCCGAAACCAAGGGGCTCGCGCAGATCAGCCACGAAATGGCTGATCTCGCCGTGCGTGCGCGCGAGCGCAAGCTGAAGCCCGAAGAATTCCAAGGCGGCACATTCTCGATTTCGAACATGGGCATGCTCGGCATTAAGAGCTTCGCTTCGATCATCAACGAACCGCACGGCATGATCATGTCGATCGGCGCCGGCGAAAAGCGACCGATCGTAAAGAACGACGCGCTCGCGATCGCCACGATGATGACAGTCACCGTCACCTGCGATCATCGCGTCGTCGATGGCGCGCTCGGCGCAGCGTTCCTCAAAGCCTTCAAGAGCTTCCTCGAAGACCCAATGGCGATGCTGCTCTAGGCGGCGAGCGCGCTCCGCGCCAAGGTTTCGGCGAGTTGCTGAACCGGCGTGCGTTCAATATTGGCTAACAGTGCAACGGTGATGTCTGCATCCGGCCAGCGCAGCACGTAAGCGACGAAGCCGTTGATGTCGCCCAAATGCGCGATGGAGCGCTGGCCGTCGAGCGTGTCGATGTGCCAAGCCATGCCGTAGCCGCCGGGGCCGGGCGTAAACATGCGCCGGGTCAACGTGCGTGGCGCGAGACGATTTGCTTCCAGCGCAGCGATCCATGCCGCAAGATCGTCCACTGTTGAGTACTGCGACCCGGCGCCCAGAGGTACCGTCATGTCGAGATATTCGGCATGGCTCAGCGCGCCGTTGTTCGAACGATAGCCGTTGGCGAGATGCGGAATAACGGCGCGGCTATCGGCGAACCCGGAATTCGCAAGGCCGAGCGGCGTGTAGATCTCATCTTGCAGATAGTCGGGATAGGACTTGCCGCTGACGAGTTCGACGATGCGCGCCGCAACAATCGCGCCGGAATTTCCATACGCAACCTGCGCGCCCGGTGCGAAATCCAGCGGCAGCGTGCGGATGATGCCGACGGTGTTCTCGAGCGACGTTCGACGCGCGACGCGGTCGCGGAAACCCGGTTGCCGGACGACGTCCGCCAAGCCCGAAGAATGGTTCATCAGCTGACTGACGCGGATTTGCTCCCACGACGGCGGGGCATCGATATAGCGACTGACGGGCGCGTCGAGATCGATGCGGCCTTGCGCAGCCAGTTTCAAAACAGCGCCCGCTGTCATGGTCTTGGTTATGGATGCGATCAGGAAGCGTGTGTCGGGCGTGTTGTCGACGCCGTGCTCATGATTGGCTTTGCCATAAGCCGCGCGATGCAGGGGGGCGCCGTTTTTGGTGACAAGCGCCGCCCCAGAAAAATTGGCCCCGCGCAGGGTCTGGTCGAACACTGGCGCGCTCTGGGCATTCGCCGCCGTCGCGAGGAGGGTTGCCGCGCTTCCCGCAAACATGCTTCGCCGTGTGACTGTCATCGAATTCCCCCAGATGCCGCGATCATTGATGTGCGCGAGGCCGCGCCTGGATCCGAATGCGGCCATCGGCAGGCTCTGCGCGACCGGCGCAAAAGCAAAGGTATGAGGTTGACTTCAACGCATACGCGGCTTGGGGACTGCCGTCATATTTGACTCTTGCCGCCGCGCGCGCTGGATAGGGCGGGGGAAGACCAAGATGGACATCGCCGACCGCATTCAACAACTTACCCGCATCGCCGGCGACGCCTGGTTCCTCGCGCTGATAGGCGCGTTCTTCGTCATGGTCTGCGAAGCGGCAAAGCCTCGGCCGCAGGACGACGAAGAGCGCCGCGATCCCAAGGCCGTTGCGCTGCTGATTACTGTGCTCAGCCTGGTGACGCCGCTGTTGCTTTTCATGCACGCTTTCGTTGCCGCCGGGCGGTCACCCGCGGGCCTGATGCTGACAATCGTCGCTATCGGCGTTGCCGTGATCGGCGCGGCGCTTATTGGCTGGCTGATCGCCGCCGTTGCAGCGCCGGTGGGGCGCATCCTCAACCGGGCGGCGCCGTTTCTAGCCGTGATCGTGTTTGCGTTCACATTATGGGTGACGTGGCGCAGCGCGCTCGCGGTGATCGAGCGCTACATTCTCGGTCACTGGAGCTCTTAGGCGGCTTGGCCGGCTTGCCGCAGCTTCTTCGTCACCATCACTGAGAGCTGTTGCGTGACGGTTTGACGAAGATCGACCTGGTGGTTCGGCAGTTCCGCCAATTGCAGCACCGCATCGAGGTGCGCCTTCACGACGTCGAGGTTCAGCGGCGCATCGGCGCCGACGCCTTTGATATAGTTGTAAAGCGAAGACGTGGCTGACATCAGCAGCCGGTCCTTCATGTCGTCCGCGAGAGCGCTCAATTGCGCGCAGGTGAGGCAGAGATCGCGCTGCCCATCGGCATCGTTGGGTTTCAGCGCCGCGAGCAGCACGTTGATGTGCTCCACATACATTCGCGCCATGCCCTTGCGGATCTGCACATCCGGGGAATCTGCGTTCTTGTCGGAGCGGTCGAACAGGCGCCGGCGCGGGCCGTCATCTTCCGCGCTGCGCGCTCGGCGGCGGCGGCACGGACCGATATATTTGGTGCTTTCCACGAAATCGCGCCGCCGGCTCTGCGCCTCGCGGACGCGTTTCAGCAGCGTCGCCGTGGAGAAGGGGCGTTGGACGAACTCATCGACGCCTGCGGAACGGGCGCGATCGATGTCGCTGGCGCGGCCGCGGTCGGTGACCAGGATGATCGGCACCTTGCGATACATTTCACCGGCTTCGCCAGCGCGGATGCGCTGCGTCATGGCGACGCCATCGCACGCGGCCATGTCCCATGCCGTGATGACCACATCCGGTTGGAAGTAGGAGAGGGCGCTGACGCAATGGTCGGCGCTCTCGAGGTGCTCCACCACCACGTGCCGGAGCGTGCGCAGTGTCTCCATCGTCAGCCGCCGCTGAAACGGAGAATCGTCCACAACCAGAATCCGGAGAATCCGCTGTTCGTTCGCGCGCATCGTACCCGCCATCACCCGCAGCGGATAATAGAGGCGCGGCCTTAAGATTTGCGGTAATGGCCGATACGTTTCAGCGTAAAGATCAGGTGAATCGGTTAAAGTGCGTTGATGCTGTCGTTGCTGCTCGCCTCCTTCGTGACCTTCTTCGTCGCCATCGATCCGGTGGCGATGGCGCCGATGTTCGCAACGATGACGGCGCAGATGACGCCGGCGTGGCGGCGCTACATGGCGTGGAAATCCATCGCTATCGCCACCGGCATTTTGCTGGCGTTTGCATTCGGCGGCGCTTGGTTGCTGGAGCATCTGGGCGTCACCATCGACGCCTTCCGCATCGCCGGCGGTTTGCTGCTCTTCCTGATCGCTGTCGACATGCTGTTCGAGAAGCGCAGCGAACGGCGCGAGGAGCGGGCGGAGGAAGTGGCCGCGCACAATGCGAGCCAGCCCGGTCACAACGACGACATCTCGGTCTTCCCGCTCGCCATTCCGCTCATCTCCGGCCCCGGCGCGATCGCGTCGATCATGCTTTTCTTCGCGCAGCACCGCGACGCCATGGACCGCGCTTACATCCTGTCCGGCATGGCGCTGAATTTGATCCTCTGCCTGCTCGCCTTCCTCGCGGCGGGGCCGCTGTCCAAGTTCATGGGCCAAACCGTGGCGTCCATGCTGACGCGCATCTTCGGCATCCTCTTGGCCGCGCTGGCGGCGCAGTTCGTCGTCGACGGGATCAAGAATGCGTTTGGGCTTGGCTGACCTCGCAAAATGCAGCCTGGAAGGACCGGCTGAGGCCCGCTAGATCAGCGGCATGGCAGACACATACGACGTTATCGTCATCGGTTCCGGCCCCGGCGGCTATGTCACCGCGATCCGGTCTTCGCAGCTTGGTTTGAAAACCGCCATCGTCGAGCGCGACAAGCTCGGCGGCATCTGCCTCAACTGGGGCTGCATCCCGACCAAGGCGCTGCTGCGAAGCGCCGAAGTCTATCGCAACATGCAGCACGCCAAGGACTTCGGACTTTCGGTCGAAGGCCTGAACTTCAACAGCGAAGCGGTGGTGAAGCGGTCTCGCGGCGTCGCCGATCGCCTCTCTAAGGGCGTCGGCTTCCTGATGAAGAAGCACAAGATCACCGTAATCGAAGGCGAGGCGCGCCTAGAGAAGGGGAGCGCTGCGCCGAAGGTGATTGTGAAAGGCAAGGACGGCAAAGACTCCGCCGTCGAAGCCAAGCACGTGATCCTCGCCACCGGCGCGCGTGCGCGTGAAATCCCCGCTGCCGGCTTGAAGAGTGACGGCAAGCGCATCTGGACCTATCGCGAAGCGATGACGCCGCCGGAATGGCCGGAATCGTTGCTGGTGTTCGGCTCGGGCGCGATCGGGATTGAGTTCGCCAGCTTCTACGCGGCGTTCGGCGTGAAGGTGACAGTGGTTGAATTGCTCAACCGCATTCTGCCCGTTGAGGACGAAGAGATTTCCGCCTTCGCCAAGAAGCGGTTCGAGAAGGAAGGGATGAAGATCCTCACCTCCACCGAAGCGAAAGCTCTGAAAGCGACCGCCAACGGCGTCGAAGCGCAGATCGTCTCAAACGGAAAAACGGAAACACTGACCGCGTCACACGCCATCGTTGCCGTCGGCATTGCCGGCAATGTCGAAAATCTTGGCCTCGAAGGCTTGGGCTGCAAAGTCGAGAAGGGCCACATCGTCACCGATGGCTACGGCAAAACCAACATCGCCGGGCTCTACGCCATCGGCGATGTCACCGGCGCGCCGTGGCTGGCGCACAAAGCGAGCCACGAAGGCATCATCTGTGTTGAAGCCATCGCCGGCCAGAAGCCGCACCCGACGATCAAGGAACGCATTCCCGGCTGCACGTACTCGCATCCGCAAGTCGCAAGCGTCGGCCTCACAGAAGCACGCGCGAAGGCGGCGGGCCGGGAGATCAAGGTCGGTCGCTTTCCTTTCGTCGGCAACGGCAAAGCCATCGCGCTCGGCGAAGATCAAGGCATGGTCAAAGTCGTGTTCGACGCCAAGACCGGCGAACTGCTCGGTGCGCACATGATCGGCGCCGAAGTGACCGAACTGATCCAAGGCTACGCCGTGGCGATGCAAGCCGAAGTCACCGAGCACGAGCTGATGGAAACCGTTTTCCCGCACCCGACGCTCAGCGAAATGATGCACGAAGCCGTGCTCGATGCGTACGGTCGCGTGCTGCACGTTTAAATTTTTTAGTCGGCGGTCCGTGGCTTCAGGTGGGGTTCACGTAGGGACCTATAGCGTTCGTCTTAGTCGTTGAGCGACGACTCGGGAGGACGCCATGGACTTCGTGAACCTGTTGGCGGCGGCATTTCAGTTTTTTGCGGGTTTGGCCGCGCTGGCCTACGTCGTCCTTGACCGCCGCCATGGTTCGCTGACAGCCCGGCATATCGGGTCTTCGCGCCGCCCGCTTCGCGGGCTGATCGGCTGGAGACCGCAGCACGCACCTGAGCCCAGCGCCTTCCGGTCGCGTCAAAGCAGAGGCGCCTAAGCCGCTCTAGCTTCAGCAAACTGCTCCGCGGCCTGCCGCTGCAGCACGACGTAGTCCGTCTTGCCGCTGCCGAGCATCGGAATTTCATCGATCACCACGACGCGCTTGGGCACCGCGAGTTCGCTTGCGCCGTTGGCTTTGGCCCAGGCGAGCATCTCTTCCGCCTTCGCTTCCTTGGCGTCGGTGAACAGGATGATGCGTTCGCCTTTGCGCGAATCCGGCAACGCAACTGCGGCGTGGGTGTTGTGCGGCCAGACTTGCAGCGCGTAGGCTTCCACGGCGTTCAGCGACACCATTTCGCCGCCGACCTTCGCGAAGCGCTTCACGCGGCCCAGGATGCGAATAAAGCCATCCGCATCCACATCAACAACATCGCCCGTGTCGTGCCAGCCTTGCGGCAGGAGATCGATGCCGAACGGCTTCGTCGGATCGAGATAGCCGCGCATCACATTCGGGCCGCGCACGTAAAGGCGTTGTCCGCCTTCGATGCCGGGCACGTGTTCGAGCCGCCACTCAATGCCGGGCACGAATTGGCCAACTGTGCCGTGGCGATTGCGACCGGGAATGTTCACGGAGATCAGTGGCGAGGCTTCGGTCGCGCCATAGCCTTCCAGCAGCTCAACGCCGAAGCGCTTCATGTAGAGTTCGCGCGTTTCCGGTTTCACGCGTTCCGCTCCCAACACCATGAGCCGGAGGCACTTCAAGTCGTCGTCAGCGGCATTGCGCGCATATTGCTGCGCGAACGTGTCGGTGGCGAAGAAGACGTTCGAGCCGGTGTCGTGGATGAGTTTCGGAATTTCCTTCACGGCCAACGGAGAGGGGAAGAGGAAGGTCTTGTGGCCAGTGAAGAGCGGCAGCAGCACGCCGCCCAGAAGCCCGAAGCAATGGAACATCGGCAGCGGACAGAAGAAGCTCCAATCCGGCTCGAACGGAACGTGCGAATAGCCTTGCTCGACGTTCGAGACGAGGTTCGCGTGCGAAAGCACTGCGCCCTTCGGCGTGCCGTATGAGCCTGACGTGAAAAGAATGACGGCGGTATCGTCCGGCGAGCCCTTGGCCGCGAACATCCGCGGTATGAAGCCTTTCACCAGCGCGATGATCTTGTCGCCGAAGTCGATCGATTTGCGGACGTCTTCCAAATAGATGAGCGTGGCGTGCTTCTTCAGTTCAGCTTCGAGGTCTTCGAGACCAGCGCGCTTGATGAAAACCCGCGACGTTAGAATTTTCCGCACGTTGGCCTGCTCGATAGCCGAGCGGATGTTCATGATCCCGGCGGTGAAGTTGAGCATGGCCGGCGTACGGCCGATGGCGTGCAGCGCAAAGAATGTCACCACGCAGCCAGCGCCCGTCGGCAGCATGATGCCCGCCGTCTCGCGCTTCCTCACCAGCGTGTCGAGCTTGCCGCCCAGCGCGAACGCGGCGCGGACGATGTCGTCATAGGAAAGGGGCTTGCGTTCGTGATCCTCAAGGATCTTCGTTTTGCCGCCACGTGCGTCGCGCGCCCGGAGCAACGCCTCGAACAAGGTGACGCGCGTACGCGCCAACTCGAACGGATGGTGCGTCATGAAACCGATGCCTCCGAACTGATCCGGCCTTTGTGAGCGTCCCGGAGAGAGGACGCCGGACCCGTGATTATTGTTTCACGGCTGTAACAGACCCTAGCGGCAGCTTTGGGGCCTATCAAGTGATCGACCCATTAACGCCTTGACCATGCAGGGCAGAAATCCGGCCCAGGCGTTGCGGGACAAGGCGGGGAGGCTCATGTTCGGGGCGTGACGACGCTGATTGATTTGCGCTCCGGAAGCGAAAAGGACCGGCCGCGCCACCCCGAAAAGCAGGGGAGGCCGGACGCGGAGTCTCCGCGCAAGCCGGACTGGATCCGCGTGAAGGCGCCGACGAGCGCGGGCTACCACCAGACCAAGGAATTGGTGCGCGAACTGAAGCTGCACACGGTCTGCGAAGAAGCGAGCTGCCCGAACATCGGCGAATGCTGGGCGCAGAAGCACGCGACCTTCATGATCCTCGGCGGCATCTGCACGCGGGCTTGCTCGTTCTGCAATGTCTCCACCGGCAAGCCGCTGCCACTCGATGCCAACGAACCGCTGAACGTCGCGAAGGCGACGGCGGCGATGGGTCTCTCGCACGTCGTCGTCACCAGCGTCGATCGCGATGATCTCGAAGACGGCGGCGCCGATCACTTCGTCCAAACGATCCGCGCCATCCGCGAACATGCACCGGCGACGACGATCGAAATCCTGACACCGGACTTCCTCCGCAAGCCTGGGGCGGCTGAACTTGTGATCGACGCCAAGCCGGATGTCTTCAACCACAACCTCGAAACCGTGCCCCGGCTCTATCACTCGATCCGCCCTGGCGCGCGCTATTACCAATCCCTGCGGCTGCTGGACTCGGTGAAGCAGCGCGATCCTTCGCAATTCACGAAATCGGGCCTCATGGTAGGCCTCGGCGAAACCAAGGACGAAGTGCTGCAGGTGATGGACGATCTGCGGGTCGCCGGCGTCGATTTCCTCACCATCGGCCAATATTTGCAGCCGACCAAGAAACACGCCGGCATCGATCGCTTCTGGACGCCGGACGAGTTCAAGGCGCTGGAGACGATCGCCTACGCCAAGGGCTTCCTGATGGTGTCCGCGTCACCGCTGACCCGCTCTTCGCACCATGCCGGCGATGACTTCAAAAAGCTCCGCGCCGCACGCGAGCAGGCCTTGGCGGCGCGCTAGTTCATGGCGCGCACCGTCATCGAAGCGGAGCGCATTCTTCCTTACGCGCCAGCCGATTTGTGCCGCCTTGTGGGCGACGTTCGCGTCTATCCGGAGTTCGTGCCGTTCCTCACATCAATGCGCGTGACAAAAGAAGAGCCGCTGACAGACGGCGGATGGCGCGGCGTCGCTGAAGCTGACGTCGGTTGGAAAGCCATCAAGGTCACGTTTTCAACCAGCGTGCGCTGCGAACCCGCGATGGGTGAGGTAGAAGTGGCGCTCGTCAAAGGTCCGCTGCATTCGCTGGCAAACAAGTGGTGGTTTCAACCGCACGAACGCGGCGCCCACGTACGCTACTGGATCGCCTACGAATTCAAGAACCCAGTCCTGCAGGCGGCGATCTCAGCCAACAAAGACAAGCTCGCCGGGCGCATCATGGCCGCTTTCGAACGCGAGGCGAAACGCCGGCTCAGTCCAATAGGCGCTGCATGAGGCTGAGCGCATCAGCGACAGTCTGCGCCTGAATCTCATGGCGGCCGATGTCGCCGTAGCGCTTCTCTTCGTGCAGCCGCGCGCCGCCGCGCCGCGCTGCCGCGATATGCACAAGACCCACGGGCTTTTCCGGCGTGCCGCCATCAGGCCCAGCGATGCCAGTCACCGCAACGACGATGTCCGCCGGGCTGTGCTTCAGTGCGCCGTCCGCCATGGCCAGCGCCACGTCCCGGCTGACCGCGCCGCGCCGTTCGATCAGCTCCGCCGGCACCCCGAGGAGTTCGGTCTTGGCCTCGTTCGAATAGGTGATGAACCCGCGCTCCAGGGCCGCTGAGGCGCCAGGAACCGCGGCGATCGAGGCGGCGATCAGACCGCCCGTGCAACTTTCAGCCGTGGCGATCAAAAGCCCGCGCTGCTTGGCGCTCGCGAGCAAGTTCTTCGCGCCGTCATAGGTCGGATGCGAAACCATACGCCTTCGATACTGCGTCTGCGCGGAAATTGTCCATTCCTTGGAATCGAGCGGGGTGGCAGACCAGTCGAAAGCGGAGGGACCACCTTGGAAGCACTTGCGCGTCGCGCCGCAGCGCCTGTTTTCGCGCTCGCGCTGTTCTCCAGCGCCGCTCTCATCTTCATCCTGCAGCCGCTTTTCGCGCGCATGGTGACGCCGCTCTTGGGCGGCTCACCGCAAGTCTGGAACACGTCGATGGCGTTCTTCCAGGGCGCGCTGCTAGTGGGCTATCTCTATGCGCACCTGCTGGCGCGCGTGAAAGATTTGCGCATCCAAGCAGCGGTGCACGGACTCGTGTTGCTTGCGGCTTGGTTCGTGTTGCCGGTCCATGTCGCCGGCGCGTTAGGGCAACCGAGTTCAGAACACCCCGCGCTTTGGCTCTTGGGCACGTTGACGCTTTCTGTCGGCGCACCCTTTGCCGCCGCATCGGCGACAGCGCCTTTGCTACAATCTTGGTACGCGCGCACCGGCCGCGCTGACGCGCACGATCCGTACTATCTCTACGCCGCCAGCAATCTCGGCAGCTTCATCGGCTTGCTGGGCTATCCGATCCTCGTTGAACCGCTCCTTGGCGCGCACGCGCAGTCGTTGGCGTGGACCGGCGGGTACGTCGTCGTCGGCGCCTTGATCGTGCTCGCGGCTGCGATGGCGATCGCCGCCCATGGGCCGGGGCCGGCGAAAGAAATCCATACGAGCGCTGCGCCCACGTGGCGCGACCGCGCGTACTGGGTCGGCGCGGCCGCAGTGCCATCCGCCATGTCGCTTGGCGTCACGCTACACATCTCGACCGATGTGGCCTCCGCACCGATGCTTTGGGTGCTGCCGCTCGCGCTTTATCTCGCGACTTTTGTGCTCGCCTTCATGAAGGGCAACGAACGTCTCGACGCGGCGACCTTGCTGATTCAGCCGTTCGCGCTGGCGGCGATGGTCATGTCGTATTTCTCCGGCGGCAATTGGATGATGTCGATCACACTCATCCTGACCGGCTTCTTCTTCTGTGCGCTGATCTGCCACTTAGCGCTTTCCCGCACCCGGCCGAGCGCCGACAGGCTCACGGAATTCTACTTCTTTGTCTCGCTCGGCGGCGTGCTGGGCGGGTCATTCGCTGCGTTGCTCGCGCCGCTCATCTTCAACAACGTCTACGAATTCCCCTTGGCGATTGCCGCAGCGTGCCTCTTCCGCCCGCGCACGCCGACGGACATGCCGCGTTTCGCCGATGCTTCCCTCGCGAGCGCCATTGGCGGCACGTTCATCGCGCTTCTGTTGCTGCGCATCGAGTCATTGGACGCCTGCGTCGCTTTTGCAGCGATCGGCGCCGCCGCGGCCATGATTGCTGCAGGTTGGGGAAGCGAGGGGCGTCCTCAGGCTTACCGCTACAGCTTCCTCGCCGCCGCCGCTGTGCATGCGTGCTTGGTCATCTGGGCCGGATTTCACATCAGCGACGTGTTCGCGCGGAGCGTGGTTGAAGGCCATCCCCAGATCGACACGCGTGCGCCTTGGTCATGGCTGCTGCTCGCATCCAGTTTCCTCGTTTTGACGTTCGCGGTTCATGGGACCGTGCAGCGGCGCAAGGAAGGGGAGAGCGCGATTGGCGACTTCGCCTTGGGCGTCGTCATCCCTTCGGCCGTGGTGATGATCATGATCGTGTTGGCCGGCGCCAGGGTCAACAACGAGTTCATCACCATCCTTTCGCTCCTGTTCTGCGGCATCGCCATCTTCTTCAATCGCGGCCGGCCGATCGTCATGGCAGGCGTAGTGCTGCTGGCGTTCGTCATGATCTTCTTGGACGACGCCCGCGGCGGCCGGGTCGTCGATCAAGAACGCACGTTCTTCGGTGTCTTGCGCACGCGCGTCTTCGAACTTACGGACACATCCGTGCCGCCGCTACGCGTTCTGATGCACGGCACCACGCTGCACGGCGCACAGATCGACGCGCCGCAGCTCTCCCGGCTGCCGCTCACTTACTACAATCCGCGCACGGCGCTCGGTGAGTCCATCCTCGCGGGCCTGACCACGCACCCACAGGCCAACCTCGCGTTGATCGGCCTTGGCACCGGTTCGACCGCCTGCCTCATGCGGCCGGACGATCATCTGACGATCTTCGAGATCGATCCCGCCGTTGTTCGCCTTTCGGCTCATCCTGGAACGAACTTCACCTTCGTCCCGCAGTGCCAACCAAATGCCGAAGTTGTCGTCGGCGACGCGCGTCTCCAAATCGCGCACCAACCAGACCACAAGTTCAACGTGATCGTCGTCGATGCGTTCAGCTCCGACGCCATCCCGGCGCACTTGCTCACCCGCGAAGCCCTCAATCTCTACCTCGACAAAGCCACCGACGACGGCATCGTCATTCTTCACCTGTCTAATCGCCACCTAGCACTGGTGTCAGAAGCAGCGCGCGTTGCGCGTGATCTGCATGCACCTACGCTTTACCGCGTCAGCAACGCCTTCAGCGTGCCCGGCGCAGTGATGTACGGCGCCTCCGCCGCGAGCGTGATGATCGTCGCGCGCAATCCTGCAACGCTCGCGAGACTGCCGGTCAACATGGCTGATTGGAGCGTCGTGCCAGCGCCTGACGGCCGCGCCTGGAGCGACGACTACATCAATCTGCCACGCGCCTTGTGGGAAGGACTGCCGCTTGTCGGCGGCCGCAGCTCCATTGAGCAGTGCAGGCTCTATCCAGATCTGCAGGAATGCCGGGCCAACAACGGCGGTCAAACCGCTACGCCGCCTGCGCCGCCGCCAATAACGCCTCCAGCACGTCAGCCGGCATCGCCTGACAACTAGGCCGGCCGGTCGAGCGTCGCTGTCGCTTGTGCGGCAAGGCCCTCTTCGCGGCCGAGGAATCCCATTCGCTCGGTCGTCGTCGCTTTGACGCTGACGCGGGAGGAGGGGAGCCCAAGCACCTCGGCCGTGCGCGCGCGCATGACTTCGCGATGTGGGCCGATCTTGGGCTTCTCGCATACGAGTGTGATGTCGGCGTGCTGGATACGCGCGCCAGCCATTTGTGCGAGCGCTACGGCGTGGCGCAGGAATGTTTCCGAGTCCGCGCCCTTCCATTGTGGGTCGCTGGGCGGAAAGTGTGCGCCGATATCGCCTTCGCCAAGTGCGCCAAGGATTGCATCGACAAGCGCATGCCAGCCCGCGTCCGCATCGGAGTGGCCGACGAGGCCTTTGTCGTGCGCAATCTTTACGCCGCACAGCGTCACGTGGTCTCCCGGCCCAAAACGATGCGCGTCAAACCCTGAGCCGACGCAGGTGATCCGTTCGCTGCTCAACAGGCGCTCCAAGTATTCGCGGTCTTCGGCATAGGTGAGTTTGCTCAGACGGATGTCGCCTGGAATGAGTTCTGTTGGAATGCCCGCAGCACGGACAACCGCAAGGTCATCGCTGAACACGGCGTCCTTCGCGGCGAGCGCGTAAGCGTCGCGCAACGTTGGTCCGTGAAAGGCTTGCGGGGTCTGTACGCGCATCAGCCCGGTGCGATCGGCTTCGCCGACAATGCGTTGCGCCTCGTCGACACGGGAGAGCGCGTCCGCGACCGGCAGAGCCGGCGCTACGGCGCGTTTGCCACTCGCGACTGCATCGATCAGCGCGAGCACGATTTCCCGCGAGACACCTGGCCGTGCAGCGTCGTGGATCAATACGATGTCGGCATCCCCCAACGCAGCTAACCCCGCGCGCACTGACTGCGTGCGCGTCGCGCCGCCCGGGATCGTCGCCACGTCTGCGAAGCCAGCCAGAGCCGCGCACGCAAAGTCTCCGTGCGCGGGGTCGATGGCGACGACGACCCGGGCAACGCCAGCCTGTTGAAGCGCGCCAACCGACCAGGCAAGGGCCGGTTTTCCGGCCAAAGAACTGTATTGTTTGGGTATTT
>JADMIO010690396.1_pt1 | contig 22337 bp, 6 predicted proteins | sample 8958161 | NCBI WGS metagenome assembly JADMIO01 (sample SAMN16585339, study PRJNA669376) | soil metagenome | isolation source: Crop rotation soil | place: USA: Cullars Rotation, Alabama | collected 2011 | reverse complement strand
CGACAACTTGTCCACGTGGAATTCTAAGCTTAGGATCCCAATGTGCTGGAAAGACCCATTGTATGTAAGTGATGATGTAAAAGACATTAAAGGAGTAGCTGCCGCAACGGCAGACGGTGCGTTCTACAATAACGGGCAAAGCTGTTGCTCGGTCGAACGTATCTATGTTCATGAAAAAGTATATAATGAATATGTAGATCAATTTGTAAAAGAAGTACGTACCTGGAAAATAGGATTACCGGCACAGGATGGGGTATATATCGGTCCTCTTAGCCGCAAAGATCAACTGAAGATTTTGGAGCAGCAGGTCAGCGACGCAGCCAGTAAGGGTGCCCAAATCCTAACCGGGGGTAAAAAGATCGAAGGCAAGGGATATTTTTTTGAGCCGACGGTATTGGTAAATGTAAATCATGAAATGAACGTCATGAAAGACGAGTCCTTTGGTCCGATTATAGGTATTATGAAAGTTAAAAATGATGAAGAAGCGATCCGGCTTATGCAGGATACAGAGTATGGATTAACTGCTTCTGTTTATAGTACCGATAAAAACCGCGCGAAAAATATTTTACAACAAATAAATGCCGGAACAGGTTATTGGAACTGTTGCGATCGTGTTAGCGCCGCATTACCCTGGAGTGGAAGAAAACATTCTGGTTTTGGAGTTACTCTTTCCCATGCCGGATTAAGAGCCTTTGTCAAACCAAAAGCCTGGCATTTGCGCAGTTAAAAAAAGAGGCCTCTACAGGCCTCCCGGATAAAAATTAAAAAGGCTGGTCCTAATTAACTTTAATGATCTTAAAAATCTTTCTCTCGTTATTGCCGCTTATCTCGGCAAAATAAGTTCCGCTATTCAAACGATGCCCTACCTGTAGCACAGTTCCATTAGCCACTTTTTCGTATTTCTCTGCGACCCGGCCCGCGATATCAAGTATTCTCACCGTTACCGTCTGCGCATTGTCCAACCTGATTATAATATTGAAATGATCTGTCGATGGGTTAGGCATAACATTCGTAGAGGAATAACCGGATATTTCATCAATGGTTGAATTGCCAACTAAGGAAAGCTTATCTGCTTCAGGTATAGTTGCTGATTTTTGTTGCCCGCTCAGCATTCGCGAGTTTCCGGAAGCACAGGACAACGAGCTAACCGAACTATAAGTATTTGTAATATTCAGCAATCCTGCCCCCATTGCACCAGTTACAATATTCAATGTGTAGTTCAACGGCGTACCTGCATTGGCCAGCCCCAGCAAAGGATTTAGAATACTTAGCAATCCATCCGTTGGTTTTATATTCAGCCCGCCATTGCTTGCGAAATTGGTATATACTCCGGCAGTCCATTTCCAGTCAACCGATACACCGGGCTGGTCGGCCTGGACATTCATTTCCCATTTTATATTTTTTAATCCGCCGGGAATGGTTGTAGGAACTTTGTACGATAGACCTGTCATAAAAACATTGGTATTGGTAGTTACCGGCACATTTGTTTCCCAACCATTACTTATAAAACCGGTGGTAGTGGTACTACCCGGGCCAAATTTGATATGAGCATCCGGTACATTAAGGGTGACTAATTGATTATTGAGAATATAGGTGATCCGGCTATTGGTAATAGTAAAATTTACTGTTCTTCCTGGAATATTGCCTGCCTTAAAGACACTGCTGAACCAGATATATCTCCCGGAAGGAATGGAAGAATTATTAAAGTTTGCTGTGATGGCTGTAGTCATAGTACAACCTTCCGCTAATGGAGCAGGTTTCACAGTTACAAACACATTCTGGACCCGTGCACAATTATTTGCAGTAAGAGTATAAATATAGTTAACAACCACCGGGGAATTTGTCGTATTTATCAGCGTTTCATTAATGCTTCCGCTACCCATTGCTGCCGGGTTACTAATGCCCGGAGTACTGGTCCTTCTCCAGGTGAAACTGGTTCCACTCATATCGCCTGTGGGATCATATGTAAAAATTGTTCCGCTGGTTACTGCCGCCGGCGATGAACTACTTGTCAAAAGAGGTGCCTGGGTGATAGTCAATGTTGCCGGGTTGGAGATAACTGTTGAAAAGCTATTACTCCATACAGCGCGGAATTTTTTATTGTTACTGGTTTGAGTAGCTGTAAAACTTAGTGTTGGATTGACGGCTCCATTGATATTAGACCAGGAAGTTCCATTGATACTTTCCTGCCATTGCACTGTTGGTGTGGGATCACCTTTTGCTTCGGATGTAAATACAACGACACTTTCATCACATACGGACTGAGATGATGGATCCATACTAACCCTCAGGTTTTGACTGTACGTAGCAATAAACTGTGTACTTCCAGTAAAAGCATTTACAAAGGCGTATTGCATTCCTTTTATCTCTTCAACATCGAAAATTACTTTACTACCATTTGCCGATACTGAAAGCAAATGTCCATTGCCGGAATTGAATGGCAACATAATATCCAAATTCCTGGCACCCGTTGGTGCATTTACAATAAAAGAAAGCTGGTCATTGCTCCAGTTGATGGAACTGAATGCGGTGTTATTGCGGCCGTCTGTCCATTTTAATAATTGTTGCGCTGAGATAACAGGGATTTTATATTGCCGGGCTGTTGTAATGATAGCTTCTGAACCTGCATGATCCGCACTATCAGTATGCATGTTAGCGGTGAACACGCCATAATAACCCTCAGGCCCTGTTGCTTTACTTAAAAGTTCATTACAGAAATTACCGATCGATATTCCAGATTCATCTGTCATCTGGGTGGGAGCCTGGTAACAGTCAATCAGGTTACCATTCATATCGGCAAAACGCATAGGCAAAGCCGAACCCGTGAAAACACCTGGATGGTTTTGAACCCAGGATGCTGGCCAATAGTAATAATTCACATCTATTCTCATTCCATGATTCGATTCAATGCCGGGATGACTGCTCCAGTCACTCCATGGCATGCAATGAGTACGGTTTGACACGGGCGAAGACAGACCGGGAAAAACGGAAGAGAAAACAGACAACTGGCTGGCAAAATTATTTTCCAAAGAAGCGGCGGTGAAGTTCTCGCAATTCGTTGTTGTGTGCAAAGCAATTTCAAAACCCTTCGCCGCAAAAGCTGTAGCCTGTGCATTAGTCATCGGTGTATTCGGGTAGATATAAGAGGTAGCGCGTATGGCATTCCAATCGGCAACATCCTGTGCGGTATTGGGACCCAAAGAGAGATAGTGATTGAATCGCCCGGTAGTTCCATTGCTCCCGTGATCATCGCCCGTCATGACGATGGCGGCTTTTAATTTTTTTGGTAAATACCAAAGTCTTGGCAACGGTTTCCGGTGAAGATTATTCTGCAGGATAATATTAACTAATAATCGTTGCTGCTCATCTGCCTGGGGAATAGCGATTTTATCAAAATCAATCCAGTCAGGATAAAACAAGTCATCCGAGCGAATGGGCCCAGCCTGTCCGTCTCTTTTTTGTCCCACCCAGGCCGGGTTTCCCTGCCGTGTATAAACAATCGATTTTGCCAGGTCGTAGGCAAAGGCTATTGCTTTCCCGCCATTCGTTCCAACATTTATTGTTGTAATGGCAGGGTTAGGAGTGGCTGTTTTCGCATCTGAATATAAATCGGCAATACTTGTTGCTTCCTTTATCGTATAGAGATCAGCCGAACCGTGAAATTGTATCGCTTCTTTTACTATTCCGATGCCGGGTCCTGAAGATGTATTGACTAATAAATACCGGTCGGATAATGCATTGTTTAATGGTGTTATACCAAATAAAGAACTTAAGCCAGGCCCTGGCTTAAAAGCAATCAAAGTACCGCCGTCATTGACCCAATGAGTAAGAAAATCTACCTGTGTTTCGGTAACAGTGATGTCGCCAAGGATTATTATATCATACTTAAGTAAGTCGCCTGAACTGAGAGTTGAAATGTCTTTTACTTCAAATTCATTTAAACCTTCCGCTCTCAGTATTTCGGCTGTGTAGCGGCTGAATGGATTCGATGTTGAACTAACTACAAGTACAGGTCCGCCGTAGCCTTCATTCGGCGAAATGAAAGGAGGGTCCTTCGTCGTAAATGACCATACATAATCGACTGGCAGGGCATTGCCCGCCACATCTTTAACGCCTGTGCTACCTCCTTTTATCCTGGCACTGTAATTAGTCGAATTTATCAGCGATGTTGATGGTGTAAGCAAAATTGAATTAGTGGCAGGCGAATATATAATTGAAGATTGCACCAATTCATTAAATGCGTTTCTCAATTCAATGGTGGAATTATTAATTGTGGCAGGATCTATGGCTTCGTTGAAAGTAGCCGTCACGGATGTCGTAATATTTACATTTTCCGAGGCATTTGCGGGAGAGACCGAGGTTATGACAGGTGGAAACTTATCGGGGCCGACATTGGTTGTAAATACTATATCTACCCAATAGTTACTGGCCTGGTAACTATTTACCGGGAAAACAGGTTCCTGCGCAAAAATAAAAACACCGTTAGGACCGTCTTCTCCGTTGGCCAGGGCCCTTAATGGACCGTTTACTACAGCCTGGCTGAAATAAGAATTGCTGATAGCATAATCACCAGATGGACTATAACAGGCCGCCACATAAGTTGAACCAGCCGTAATTGCAAATGGAGTGCTGAATGAAACCTCTTGCCAACCTAAAGATTTTTCATTGGCAAAACCGGCCGAAGCCAGTAAAGTGCCTGTTCCACTCCATAACTGTCCAATATGATTGCCTGTGCTGCCTTGTCCTTTATAATAACGAATGCCGGTAATATATCCGTTTTGGGTGGCCCGGAACTTAACTCCGGTTATAATAGGTTGTCCATCGTTGACCAAGGGGTTAACGGGCGCATCCGTGGCTTGAAATATTGATTGGGAAAAACATGTAAATACGGCAACTAGTCCTGCAAAAAGAAAAAATACCTGTTTTTTGTAATTAATGAACGTAGATATCCAAGCCATAATAATGGATTTAAATGATCAATAAAATCATCGGCTTCAGGGATATTTAAAGGAAAGCTTAAGAAGGGATATTGAAATACTGCCCGAGGTTATTCTAAAAATGGTGCTTGAATAATTAAAGATTTGACTCTTTCCGACTTTAAAATAATAAATACAAATGATGGTTAATAAATCCTGAGTTATGTTTTTGTTCTTTTAATTGGAAACTAATCTATTTACCTGGATAACCACTATCCATTATTATCTACGAAATCAACCACCCGCCCAGATTTATCCGGGCCTGATTTTTTAAAAAAAAGAACTTCTTTCGAAGTTCTTAATTACTACCCCGTGAAAAAGGTTAATTCACTTTTATAAGTTTAACTACTTTTCGTTGATTTCCCTGGATGACCTCCGCGAAATAAGTGCCTGCTTTCCAGTCGTGACCCATTTGCAGTATACCGGTAGGTTGCATCTTATCGTGAGATTCAATAATCCGTCCTGACATATCCGATACTTTTAAACTAACCGTCGCCGGATCTTCGCTGTTCATAACGAGGTTGAAATATTTGATAGTAGGATTGGGCATGACATTGACATACAGTTTTTCCAGCGTAGGAACTGCTGTACCGGCAATAACCGGTCGATCAGCCATGGGTTTTTTCCGGGTATTGTAGCTGGCAATATATGTATTCGTGCCTGTCAAAGGCGCAAAAAAAGCGTATGCTATTCCCTTAATAGTTTGAACTGAAAAAGGAATGGCAGTGCCCTGCAGCGTAATTGAAGTCAATTTCCCCGATTCGGAATTCATGGGAAGCATCGCTTTAAGATTATGCGCACTACTTTGTTCTGTTACTGAAAAAGTCAGTTTACTATTTTCCCACTTGATATTTCCAAATGAAGAATTGTTCCTGCTATCCAGCCATGTTAGTATTTGTCTAGCAGAAATGACCGGGATCTGTCTCGCCTGTGCTGACGCAATAATCTGGTCCGCCCCAATACTCGGGTTTTTATCCGTGTGCATGTTGGCACAGAAAACGCCATAATATCCTTCCTGTCCTATTGCTTTATCTAATATGGTATTACAAAAAGTACTATAATCCATATTTGTTTCATCGGTCATTTGTGTAGGCATCTGGTACACATCGATAAGCGTACCGTCTTTGTCAGCAAATCGCATTGGCATGCCAGACCCGGTAAACATACCCGGCCGGTTCTTCATCCAGGATTGAGGCCAGTAATAGTATGTAGCATCCAACCTGATCCCATTTTGCGCTTCCACTTTTGGTGTAGAGGACCAATCACTCCAGTTCAGACAGTGCGATCTGTTGGTGACGGGTTTCAAAACTTCCGGATAACTTGAACCGAATTTATTAAGCTGGTCAGTAAAATCTCTCTGTAAGGACGAATATGAATAATCAAAACAGCCCGTATTGGTATGCAGTGATATTTCAAATCCCTGTTCCTGGAAGAACATGGCCTGCGCATAATTGATAGGACGCCCCGGATATATATAAGAAGTGGCCCGTATCGCTTTCCAATCTGCTACATCCTGCGCGGTGTTTGGTCCAAGAGAATAATATTGTGAGAACCGTACGGCTGTGCCATTATCACTATGGTTATCTCCTGTCATCACGATAACTGCTTTCAGGTCCCTTGGTAAATACCAGAAGCGGGGTAAAGGTTTTCGGTGCAGGTTACCCTGGATTATAATGTTGGCGAGTAACCGTTGTTGTTCATCAGCCTGTGGAATGGCCACCTTATTAAAATCAATCCAATTGGGATAAAACAAATCATCTGAACGAATCGGGTTTATTTGTCCATCGCGCTTTTGTCCAGCCCACAATGGATTACCCTGCCTGGTATACACGATCGATCTGGCGAGATCATAAGTAAAAGCAAAAGCTTTACCGCCATTGTTTCCTGTATTGAAGCTGGTCACTGCCGGGTAAATAGTTGCTTCGCTGGCAGAAGAATAAAGAGTGGCCAGTGCAGTGGCTCCATTTAATAATCGCAGGTCTGCAGGTCCGTGAAACTGTATGGATTCCTTTACGATTCCTGTTCCTGGTCCTGATTCGGTATTTACGAGCAGGTATTTATCAGATATAGTACCCGATGAATTTGATAGGCCTAGTAGTGAATTAAATAATGACGAGGGTCTGAAAGTGATAAATGTTCCACCTTTGTTCACCCACTCCGTAAACATTTTAACCTGGGAATCCATGACTTTCATTTCTCCCAGGATTACAACATCATATTTATCAAGGAGGGCCGGGGATACGGCGGAAATATCAAGAGCCGTAAATGCATTCAATCCTTCCGCTCTGAGAATCTCGACCGGGTAACGGCTGAATGGATTGGATTCGGAGCTTACAACCAAAATAGGTCCACCAGGACCTTCTGTTGGAAAACCTAAATCTTCTTTATAGTCATCAATTCCGCGGTTTCTTTTTGTACTTATATTATTTTTATTAGCATCCGGGTATGTCGTAAGGTCATTTACCGCGAGTGAAGTGGAAGCTGTATTGGCATCATTGTTTGGTCGGCCAATGATAATAATAGCAGGTATGAGTAATAATAATATAAATGTTTGAACCAATAAGCCTGATCGCAAGTTTCTTCGTACCATTTTCGGATCTACGGGGTTTAATAATAGTTAATTCACAAGAGACGGTTCTTAAAAAGGATATTAAACACCAACCCACACATTATTCATAGATCCCATGTCACGCAATTCATAGATCCCACGTCACTAAATAATTTTCCGAATTTGTCGAAGTAAACGGCACAATAGTTAATAATGGATAGTATTTGGATGATCAGCTACGAACCTGGCAAAAAATTTCCATTGCGAGGTATAACAGGTTCTTTAGGAGGATATTACTCTTTTACGGAATATCAAGGCTTAGAGGAGTATTCAGGAGGGTATTACATTAAAACAGTAACACTAAGTTCTGGAAAAAAACGCTTATAGTGAATTATTTTTCTCTAATCTTTTGAACAAAATGACAAAAAAGAGAGCCCCTCCCGGGGCTCTTGTGTTACTAATCCCGTGAACACAGTTTTTCTAATATGTTTTTAATTCTATTGTTAAGTCGGAACTCTTTTTACTCTGTTTCATTGATCGTTTAGTTCTGGCAGGGACAAGCTTTATACGTATCTCTACGACACATTGCCTCTACAATACCTGTTTTTCTTTTTGAGAATTCATACCTGTTTAATTTGTTTTTACCATTTTCACGACTTCCTTTTGACCACCCTGCGTAACCTCTGCAAAATAGATCCCGCTCTTCCAGTATTGTCCTAATTTCAATACAACTGATGAAGTTACTTTTTCACGTGTTTCTATTAAGCGGCCAAACATATCCGTGATTTTTACGGTCACGGGATTTTCATCATTACTATTGATCCTGATATTGAAATTACCACTGCTTGGATTTGGAGCAACATTCACTGTCAGCTTTGAAACAGTTGCAATTTCTTCAGGTGTTGCCTTTACCTGGGCCATTTCAGCGGGCTGCGTTTCAATAGCTGTATTTTCTTTTGTAATTGCATTGTTCATAAATCTTGTCCCCGATCCATAGGTGGCGACATATGTACTGGTACCTGTAACAGGGGCAAAGAAGGCATATTGTATGCCTTTGATAGTTTGAACAGTGAAAGCAATAGAAATTCCATTTCTTGTAATGGAAACCAAAGCACCAGTTTGTGAGTTCACCGGCAACATAGCCCTGAGATTTCTGGCATTGCTGCGGGCTGTTACACTAAACGTAAGCTGGTTATTGCTCCATGACATATTTCCGAATGAAGAATTGTTTCTTCCATCCAGCCATGTCAACGCCTGTTTAACGGAAATAATAGGAACATTACGGGACTTTGCCGAAGCGATAGTTACATCGGAATAAGTTCCATCCCGGAAATCATCATGCGTCCCAAACATTCCATAATAACCGGTTGATCCCAATGCATTGTCCAATAAGGTATTTATATCTGTTGTATAATTAATTCCATTTTCATTGACGAGTTGAGAAACTCCCTGGTATATATCGATCATGGAACCATCGGTATCGGCAAACCTCATTGGCATACCGGAACCGGTAAATAACCCGGGGCGGCCATTTATCCAGGCGGAAGGCCAGTAATAGTAATCGAGACTAAACCGCATGTTATGTGATAATTCCACTTTTGCCTGTGTCAGCCAGTCACTCCATACGAGACAATGGAAGCGATGACCAATCTGGGCCGGCAGGCCAGGATAAGTGTTTGCGAAAGTAGCCAGTTGACTGTTGTATGAGTTGTTCAGGTCATTGAATGAGCTAAAGTTGTTACATCCGTTCTCTACATGCACACCCATATCAAATCCCTGCGTATAATAATTTACGGCCTGGGAATTGGTTAATGGTATGCCTACATAATACCAGGAAGTAGCACGAAGACACTCCCAGTTATCTACCGAACAACCCGAGGTACTATTAGCAATCATTTTATTAAATATCGTAGTAGTAGCACTGGCGGTACCATGATCATCGAGTGCATAGATGACCGCTGCTTTGTATCCGCTGGGCAAGTACCAGAACCTGGGTAATGGTTTCTTTGCCAGGTTTGATTGTATAATAATATTGGCAAGCAATCGCTGTTGTTCATCAGCCTGCGGAATAGCAATTTTATTCATATCCACGTAAGTTGGATAAAACAGGTCATCCGGTCTGACAGGAGATTGGCCGTCTGTTTCTACACCGGCTGCTGAAGGGTTGCCTTGTCTTGTATAAATTATGGATTTAGCCAGGTCATAGGTAAATGCGATGGCTTTTCCTCCATTCGTTCCGACATTGATGGTAGTTACAGCAGGATTAGTAGTCGCTGCCGATGAAGTAGAATACAAAGTAGCCAGACTGGTGGCGCCACTTAGCGTATGCAGGTTAGCCGCGCCATGATATTGTATGGTTTGATTTACGATTCCTACACCGGGACCTGAAGCAGTGTTTACAAGCAAATATTTATCACTCAATGTTCCGGTAGAGCTGGACAATCCCATCAGCGGGGTCAGCAATGAACTCGGTCTGAACGCGATCAGGGTTCCACCTGCATTTACCCAATTAGTAAACATGGTTACCTGCGAAGCTGTAACTGTCATTTCTCCCAGTATTACCACATCATAGTTATTCAGCATTGTAGAAGTCACTGAAGAAATATCAGCGGCTGCAAATTCATTCAAACCTTCCGCCCTGAGTATTTCAACGGGGAAACGACTAAAGGCACTGGCTGTCGAGCTGATCACCAATATCGGACCGCCAGGTCCTTCAGTTATCGGTAACGAAGCAGGATCTAAAGTTGTAAAGTTCCAGCTATAATCACTATTCATGATATTACCAAGTGCATCTTTTACACCGGTTGCACCGCCTTTGATCTTTGCGGTATAGATTGCAGTAGGTAGTAAAGCAGAGGTTGGAGTAAGTGTGGCTGTTCTGTTTGAGCTATTATAAGCGATAACAGCCGGCACCAATACATTGGAAGCATCCCGCAATTCAAAAGTAGAACCGCTGATAGTTGTAGCATTCATGTCAACGTTAAAAACGGCGGTTAAAGCCGTATTCAGGCTGACATTATTGGCAGAGTTGGCCGGGGTAACCATTGGAGCAATACCATTGACAATCGGTGTATTCATGTCTGTCTGAACCTCCGCAGCGGATAGGGCTCTTTTATAAACACGGACTTCGTCAATTGAACCATTGAGGAATTCGTTAAATGGCTGATCCGATCCGATACGGATATTTGTAGAATTGATCGCACCGAGAGTTCCTGTGGAACTCACGTCGGTCCGGACGGTGACATCTGCCCCATTGACGTAAATCGTGAAACGGTTGTTTTGTGGCTGGCTTCCATCATACGTCACAGCAATGTGGCTCCATATACCTGCTGTTAAAACATTATTTGAACTATGCACTCCGATTTTATTTGTTCCCCCGTTTGTCCACCAGTAAACTGATACGCCATTGGTAACCGGGCCTCCGTCAAGATCACCCGAGGTATGTGCATAGAAATAGAAAAAATTGTTGACATCCACTGTCTGGCTCCAGACAGGACCCCATTCATTAAAGTTTGTATTCTTTACCCAGGCACTCCATGTATAGCTTTGTGCCGGGTCAAGACTGAAGTCAGCATGTGCAGGGATGTTTATATAGTCATTGGCTCCATCAAAGTTTACCGCCTGACCATATTTACCGGTACCCCATGTTGGACCACTTGCTAATGTACCATTATGGCTATTGCCGGATATATCTAAAGCTGCTGTTCCCGCTCCTTCATTCAAATTTAATGCAGCAATCAATGAAGAGTTGTTTAATACATTGACATTTACGACGGCTGATGTAGTAACATTGCCTGATGCATCCCGCGCCCGCGCACTCAATGTATGAGCACCATTGGTCATTGTTTGGGTATTCCAGGAAATGGAATAAGGAGAGGCAACATCTTCTGTTCCAAGATTTGCGCCATCCAGTAGGAACTGAACTCCAGCTACTGAATTATTATCAGCAGCATTGGCAGTAACGTTAATAGTGCCTGATACATTCCCGGCGGCCGGTGCAGTAATACTGACTGTAGGTGCCTGTGCATCGTTATGTACATTTACTATAACTGCTGCTGATGTGGTTGTATTACCCGCGGCATCACGAGCTCTTGCAGTCAATGTATGACTTCCATCCGTAACTGAAGTTGTAGTCCACGCAACACTAAAGGGCGATGCAACATCTTCTGCTCCCAGGTTAACTCCATCCAGGAGGAATTGAACGCCGGCGACTCCAATATTGTCACTGGCAGTAGCTGTTACGTTAATAGTTCCGGCAACATTACCAGCGGCCGGAGACGTAATGCTCACTGTGGGTGCCTGGCTGTCATTGGAAACATTCACGATCACACCGGCTGAAGTTGTGATATTACCTGCGGCATCGCGTGCCCTGGCAGTCAGTGTATGATTTCCGTTTGTAGCTGTAGTAGTATTCCATGATACACTATAAGGTGATGCGAGATCTTCTGTACCCAGGTTCACGCCATCGAGGAGGAATTGAACGCCAACCACTCCTATATTATCACTGGCATTAGCTGTAACATTAATTGTTCCTGATACATTGCCGGCGGCTGGAGCTGTAATGCTCACAGTAGGCGCCTGGCTATCATTGGTAACGCTGACAATTACACCGGCGGATGTGGTCGTATTACCAGCAGCATCCCGCGCGATAGCTGTCAGTGTATGATTACCGTTTGTTGTTGTAGCAGTATTCCATGAAATAGTGTAAGGTGATGCTATATCCTCCGTTCCGAGGTTAACTCCATCCAATTGGAATTGAACACCGGCAACTCCTATATTATCGCTTGCATTAGCACTGACACTAATAGTACCCGTAACAGGGCCGGCCGTAGGTGCAGTAATACTTACTGTTGGATCGGTCACATCGTTATTTACTGTTACAATGATACCTGCTGATGTTGCCACATTCCCTGAAGCATCCCGCGCGATGGCTGTCAATGTATGATTGCCATTAGTAGATGTTGTTGTGTTCCACGAAATAGTGTATGGTGATACAAGATCTTCCGCACCCAGGTTAATGCCATCCAGTTGGAATTGAACACCGGTTACGCCTGCATTATCGCTCGCAGTAGCAGTGATGCTGATCGTACCGGAGACATTGCCCGCTACCGGTGCGGTGATATTTACAGTCGGTGCCTGTGTGTCATTTGATACGTTTACGATCACGCCGGCTGAAGTTGTTATGTTCCCCGCGGCATCTCGTGCTTTTGCTGTCAATGTATGATTTCCATCTGTGACAGTTGTTGTATTCCATGATATGGTATAAGGTGCCAAAACATCTTCCGCACCCAGGTTGACTCCGTCTAATAAGAATTGTACCCCGGCTACGCCTGTATTGTCCGATGCCGTAGCATTAATATTTATCGTTCCGGATACATCTCCTGCCACCGGTGCAGAAATGCTTACCGTCGGCGCCGTGACATCATTGTTAACGCTGACAATGATTGGAGCCGATGTAGTGGTGTTACCTGATGCATCTCGGGCCTTTGCAGTCAATGTATGATTACCATTGGACGCTGTAGTCGTATTCCAGGAAATCGTATAAGGGGATGCGAGATCTTCCGCTCCCAGGTTAGCTCCATCCAACAGGAATTGAACCCCCGCTACAGCAACATTATCTGAAGCGGTCGCATCAACATTTATTGTTCCGGACACATTTCCAGCGACTGGTGCAGTAAGTGAAACCGTGGGAGCAATATTATCAGCTTCCAATGGAGTGTTCATGTCTGTTTGTATTTCGGCTGCCGATAATAATTTTTTATAAAATCTCACTTCGTCAACCGAACCATTGAGATATTCGCCAAAAGGTGCATTGGATCCTACCCGCACATTGGTTGGATTGATAGAAGCAATTGTACCGTTGGAACTCACATCGGTCCTGACAGTAACATCAACTCCATTCACATAAATAGTAAAGCGGTTGTTTTGGGGTTGACTTGCATCATAGGTTACTGCAACATAACTCCACGTGCCGGCTGTCAGTACATTGTTAGAACTATGGGCACCCAGTTTAACGGTATTACTGTTCCACCAATAGACTGATATACCATTTGTCACGGGTCCCCCATCTCCGTCAGTTGTTGTGTGCGCATAGAAATAAAAGAAGGTCGTTGCGCTGGCTGTCTGGCTCCATACTGTGCTCCATTCTTTAAAGCTTGTATTTTTTACCCACGCACTCCATGTATAACTCTGGGCCGGGTCAAGTGTATAATCGTTATGATCGGGAATATTTACATAGCTGTTTGTCCCGTTAAATGTCAGTCCCTGTCCATATTTACCAGCTCCCCTCGCAGGATTGTTAACTAAAGTACCCGGGTGATTATAGCCTGAAATATCAGCAGTTGTGGTCCCACTGGTTTCATTCATTGGAAGTGCTGTTAGCAATGTTGTATTACTTACTGTTACCACTATGGATGCCGAAGTAGTGGTGTTACCCGCTGCATCCCTTGCTCTTGCCGTCAATGTATAAGTACCATTGGCCACAGTGGCGGTATTCCAGGAAATACTATAAGGAGAACTTACATCTTCTGTTCCGAGATTCGCACCATTTAATAAAAACTGAACACCGGAAACGGCAACGTTATCCGTTGCTGTAGCCGTTACGTTAATTGTGCCCGATACCGTCCCTGCAGCAGGCGCTGTAAGGCTCACTGTCGGGGCCGTAAGATCTGCCGCATTATTTACGGTGACAACGACACCGGCTGAAGTTGTAGTATTGCCGGCTGCATCACGCGCCCGTGCGGTAAGAGTATGGCTACCATTTGACGTTGTAGCGGTATTCCAGGAAATGCTAAATGGTGTAGCTACATCTTCAGCTCCCAGGGCTGCTCCATCAAGTAAAAATTGAACCCCTGCCACTCCTATATTATCTGAAGCGGTAGCGCTAACACTAATAGTTCCTGTAACATTACCCGCTGCAGGAGCCGTCATACTGACGGTTGGTGCAGTAACATCGTTATTAACAGTTACCGCAACACTCGTTGAAGTGGTCGTATTACCTGCCGCATCCCGGGCCCTCGCTGTCAAAGTATGATTGCCATTGGTGACAGTAGTTGTATTCCATGAGATGCTATAAGGAGAAACAAGATCTTCCGTTCCGAGATTTACACCGTCCAATAAAAATTGAACGCCGGTAACACCGATATTATCTGTTGCATTAGCTGATACGGTTATTGTCCCTGAAACATTCCCTGCTGCCGGGGCCGTGAGGCTGACAGTAGGAGGTGTTGCGTCGGGACCGATAGAAGTAACATAGAGAACATCAACCCAATAATTACTCGTTTGATAAGTATTGTTAGGAAATGCTGAGGCGGCTGTATAAATATAAACTCCATTTCCACCATCTGTACCGTTCGCCAGTGCAGTCAATGGTGCATTTGTGGTGGCTGAACTAAAATAAGGATTGGTGATTACGTAATAACCGCCACCGCTAAAATAAGATGCTACATATGTAGTATTAGCAGTAATCGCTACTGGCGTTGTAAACAACATCTGCTGCCACCCGGATGCTGATTCACCGGTAAAAGTAATTTCGGCAAGTTTTGTACCGGTACTGCTCCACAGGTGACCTATGTGGGTTCCATTATCTGAAGAACCTTTATAAAAACGCAGGCCTGTGATATAACCGGCCTGGGTCGAACGGAACTTTACCCCGATCTCAAGTGCCTGCCCGTCATTATTATTTAATGACGCCGGTGTTGAGGTTGCCGGGAATATACTTGTCTGTGAAAATGAAGCACTGCCAATTAGTAATACAAAGAACACCAAATACAATTGCTTCTTCCAATTTGAAAACAAAAAATTCCGATCCATGGTAAAAAAAATCCTACAGTTTAATAAAAAAAATAAATAACGGGAGTTTCTTATAAGGATATTAAACAGTATGGCCTGCAATGTTCGAATGGATATGGTAAAGCTGCTGATGGCCTAATAAAAATCTTTATTGTTTTATTTTTATCATTTTAATAATCTTTTTCTGATCCCCCTGGATTATCTCAGCGAAATAAGTTCCAGTGCTCCAGGCCTCTCCCAGTTTCACAAAACTGTTAGGCGACACTTTTTGCAGGCTGCCGATTGACCTTCCTGAAATATCTGTTACTCTTATTATCACCGGGCTCTTATCCACGCTTGTTACGAACAGGCTGAAAGAATTTGAACTTGGGTTTGGAGTAACCCTGGCTTCAAACTTCGCCAGTACGTCAGTTCCGTCAATTTGTGAGGGTAACGCCTCAACGGTACTGCCGGGTTTACTGAATCTTCCACCCGCTGATAATGCTGTATTCATATCACTGATAACTTCCGTACCAGTTAGCAATCGTTTATAAAATCTTACTTCATCTACCGCCCCGTTCAGATATTCGCCAAAGGCCGCATTGGATCCGACACGGGTATTCGTTGGATTAATAGACGTTAATGTTCCAGTTGATCCAACATCACTCCTGTTAGTAACGTCAACTCCATTTACATAGATCGTAAACCGGCTGTTTTGGGCGAGACTTCCGTTATAAGTCACACATACGTGACTCCATTGGCCCAGTGTAAGAACATTGTTGTTACTGTGTACTCCCAATTTATTTGTACCTCCGCTTGTCCACCAGTACGCAGAAATACCATTTGTGACGGGTCCACCATCCGGGTCAGTAGACGTGTGAGCATAGAAATAGAAGAAGTTGGAAGTATTAACGGTTTGACTCCAAACTGTACTCCATTCCTTAAAACTATTATTCTTAACCCAGGCACTCCATGTATAATTTTGTGTAGGATCAAGTGTAAAATCGGCGTGATCGGCTATCGCGATATAATCATTGGTGCCATCTAACGTCACTCCATTTCCATATTTTCCAGCACCACGTACAGGTCCATTCGTTAAAGTGCCGGGATGATTACTGCCGGATATATCAGTTGCGGCAGTGCCTGTTGTTTCATTTAATGGCAGTGCCACGATCAGGTTCGCTACATTATTGACAGTGACTGCGACCGCAGCGGATGTTGTGATATTACCTGCTGCATCCCGGGCCCGTGCCGTCAAACTATGACTTCCATTTGCAGCGGTGAATGAATTCCATGAAACCGTATAAGGAGATGCGAGAACCTCTGCTCCGAGGTTTGCGCCATCGAGCAAGAATTGAACACCCACAACGCCTGTATTATCTGATGCAGTAGCCGTTACATTGACTGTACCTGAAACATTCCCAGCCGCCGGTGCTGTTATCGCCACAACGGGGAATTGTGTATCAGGTACGATAGTAACTACAACTGCCGATGAGGTTCCCAGGTTACCGGCTCCATCACGAGCTATAGCGGTCAGGTTATGATTTCCAACGGTAGCGCCGCTGGTATTCCACGAGACACTATAAGGAGCAGCCAGATCTTCTGCGCCAAGATTCACTCCATCTAACTGGAACTGTACTCCCACGACACCGATATTATCTGTTGCATCGGCGCTTACAGTAACAGTTCCTGAAACATTACCGGCTGCCGGCGCGGTGATCGATGCTACAGGTAATTCAGTATCGACAACATTATTTACATTAATAGTTACACCTGCTGAAGTTGTAGTGTTGCCGGCTGCATCACGGGCAATCGCAGTGATTGTATGATTACCATTCGTTGCTGTTGTGGTGATCCATGAAATGCTGTATGGTGAAGCCAGGTCCTCAGCACCCATGTTTACTCCGTCCAATTGAAACTGGACTCCGACTACAGCGACATTATCGGCTGCATTGGCGGTTACATTAATAGTCCCAGAAACATTTCCCGCGGCGGGTGCAGTAATGCTCACGGTTGGAGCGGTTACATCCGGCGCCAGCGTAAGTGGTGAATTCATATCCGTTTGCACTTCTGCCTGGGAAAGCGCTCTTTTGTAATACCTGAATTCATCAACAGAACCCGGAAGATATTCACCAAAAGGTGCATTGGAACCAATACGTACATTGGTCGGGTTGATAGATGCCAACGTACCCGTAGAACTTATATCGCCTCTCGCTGTAACATCTACACCATTAACATAAATCGTAAAGCTACTGCTCTGTGCCTGTGTCGCATCATAAACTATAGCCACATAGCTCCAGGTACCGGCGGTTAGCACATTATTATTACTATGAACACCCACTTTATTGGTACCCCCATTCGTCCACCAGTATGCCGATATTCCATTGGTAACGGGGCCACCATCCGGATCCGTGGATGTATGCGCATAGAAATAAAAGAAGTTATTTCCATCTACCGTCTGACTCCAAACGGTACTCCATTCTTTAAAACTGCTGTTCTTTATCCATCCGCTCCAGGTATAACTCTGTGCCGGATCTAACGTGAAGTCAGCATGATCAGGAATATTGACATAGTTACTGGTACCATTTAATGTTAATCCCTGTCCATATTTACCGGCAGCCCAGGTTGGACTGCTGACTAATGTTCCCGGATGATTGTTACCTGATATGTCCGCGGCGGCAGTACCCGTTCCTTCATTTAATGGATAAGCTGCAATCAACAGATTACTGTTACTTACTGTAACAATCACTCCTGCTGATGTGGTTATGTTTCCTGCACCATCGCGGGCTTTGGCAGTTAATGTATGACTACCATTAGCTACTGAAAATGTATTCCACGAAACCGAGTATGGTGAAGTGAGGTCTTCAGCACCCAGGTTAGCACCGTCCAGTAAGAACTGTACTCCTACAACACCGACATTATCGCTGGCATTGGCAGTAACACTTACTGTATTTGAAACCGCACCGGCGGAAGGAGCTGTGATAGATACGGCCGGCGCCTGCGTATCAGGTACATTATTTACTGTTACCGCCACTCCCCCGGAAGTAGTTGTATTACCAGCCGCATCTCTTGCGCGGGCGGTTAATGTATAATTACCGTTTGTAACGGTTGTTGTGTTCCATGAATAAGCATAGGGTGCTGTTGTAACTTCTGCACCGAGATTAGAACCATTCAAAAGGAATTGCACGCCTACTACACCTATGTTATCATTGGCTGTAGCGGTTACATTTACACTACCTGAAATAGTACCGGCAGCAGGAGCTGTCATATTAATTGTAGGTGGCGTATTGTCAGGAGCTACATTGTTAACAAATACGACATCGACCCAATTGTTTTGTGATTGATATCCGTTAATGGGGAATCCACCGCCAGTGCCATATACATACACTCCATTCGATCCATCAGTTCCATTAGCTAAGGCGGTCAGATAGCCGTTCGTTGTTGCAGTTGTAAAATAGGGATTGGTGCTTGCATAATATCCGGTCGGACTATAATACGAAGCAATATAAGTTGTATTGGCACTGATAGCAACAGGACTTGCGAATGATACTGTTTGCCATCCTGATGAAGTCTCAGTACCAAATGTTGCTTCAGCCAATTTTGTTCCAGTGCTGTTCCATAAATGACCAATATGAGTGCCACTATTGGAAGTACTTCCTTTCCAGAAACGAACGCCGGTAATATAACCGGCCTGAGAAGAACGGAATTTAACCCCAAGTTCTATTGGTTGTCCATCATGATCATTGGGAAGCGTTGGACTAACTGTTGCAGGGAATATGTTACAGGGGCAGGTTGGAATACTTCCGCCGATCGTTACATTAATATTACTGGAAGATCCGGATGCACCAGGTACTCCCATATTGCCGCTATCATCAAATCCACGGACTTTTATGGTAGCAGGACCCGGTAACGTCGGTGTCCAGCTATAGTTCCAACTGGTCGATCCCGTAACGCCCTGCCAGGTAATTCCGCCATCTATAGAAATTTCTACACCTACCATTTGTCCGCCAACATCACTGGCGGTCCCTGTAATAGTTACTGGTGTGTTCGTACTTAATGTAGCACCGTTGACAGGCGAAGTAATATTCACAACAGGTGCGGTGAAATCAGTAGAAGCCGAAGCTGCTGAAAGTCCGGACATCAATGTAGCGGGTTGAACACCCATGTCGGCAAACAGGTTAATGGTTGCCTGTTGCATATTAATATTGGCAGCAGCACTTCCATTATCATGAATATTATCAAGGCCCCAGGACCATTGAACAGTTCCTGAGCCAAAGACCAGAGCTCCGCTGGGGGCCCGGTACAGTGATAAACGATGTTCTCTTCCGCTAACGACCTGGCTTGACAAAGCAATTTGTCCATGAGGGTTAGCTTCGGGATATTGCTGAAAATCCCACTCATAACCCAATGTGCCGGCTGTAAACGTCAGTGATCCGGTAGCCGCGAGTGAAGCGACTCCCGTACCTCGCCAGAATCTTAGATTTTTGTAAGCTCCGGTTACGGTGATAGCACTACTGACATCACTCCAGCTTATTTGCCCAGTTAAATTATTTTCCGGTTTCCCGGCATCGTAGGCGGCACCATCTCTCCATAAGCCCGTCCATGCAGACGTCGGATCACATTTAGTACCACAAATATTCTCACCCAGTGTTCCTTCTTTATAACAAACCAGTGTACGATAATTATTTTCCCATCTCACCTTCCAGTAAACTTCATTGCCACTGAAAAAAGCAAGATGCACGCCTGCATCACGGGCAGCTTCAACTTTATTTCTTTCATTCAAGGACCAGTATTCATCATGTCCTGATGATATGATGATTTTATGATTAGCTGGAGTTATTGCAGCAGCATTACGATCAAAATCCACATCTGTTGAGTAAGTAATATTGTATCCATTTCTCTCCAGGAATTTAATCATCGGAAATTCCGCATTCATAAACCAGTCCTGTCCTGCTCCACCGCCCCCACCACCATTACGGGTAATATAGGGACGATTCAAACTTACTTTAGCGGCATGTCCACCGGCATAAGTTGTAGATCCTACATAAAGGCTATTACCGCCATATGCATTGTAAGCCTGCCACGTATTATCAGATGTTTTTAAAAGTATATCTGCGGTGGAAGCGTCATCGCGAACAATAAAAGGGATATGACTGGCTCCGCCTCCGCTTGTTTTGGTAAGTTTTGCAATATATAATCCTGAAACGGCAGTAGAGGGTACAGCCCAGCTTGCTGATTCCGACCAATTCGCACAATCCAGTAAACCTGTACTGGAATTATATGCACCATCGGGCTGCGCAATGCCGGAGAATGTTCCGAGACTGGCAACCAGCCTGGCACCATTGCCCTGATAGTATCCTAAACGATAAATTGTGATCGTGTATGAAGCGGCGGGAGATACTTCAATTTTGAAATGAACCGTTTGTCCTTTATTAACGCTGATGTCGGTAGCAAAGCCTTGTATGCTTAGATCACCGGCACCACTGATATCCCAGGTTGATTTGGGTGTACCTGCTAATGCATTTTCTGTAACAATAGGATTTTGGGCATTCAGTATTCCCAAAATTGATAAGGCAGAAAAAAATGTAACCGCTTTTTTTCTGCAGGCAGAATGAAGGGCGCGTACCATCACGAATTCATGGTTTAATAATGATAAATAAAGTCTGAGGTGCTTCCCAGGAGTAAGTTCTTTAGAAAGGATATTATGCTTCGCGGCTTAAGAGAGGATATTAATTAATCTTGGTTTTCGCAGTTCGGTACCGCTCAAGGGAATCAAGTTACAGGGTGAAAATTACACAATAAAGTTATATAAAGAGCAAATTGCAGAAAATAATATGCTCTTGTTTATCAACGTGTTTGTACTATAACACATTTTGATATAGGCAAAGAAAGCCCCTTGTCAGGGCTTTCCTGGTTAATAACATGTGAATACAATTGTCAGTTCGTCTTAAACACTTTTATCACTTCTCTTTGTTTACCCTGTACTACTTCAACGAGATACATACCTCCATTCCATCCATCGCCTAATCTCAATACAGTACCAGGCGCAACTTTTTGATAATTCTCAATGGGCCTGCCCGATGCATTGTATATTCTCACAGTTGCATCAGCCTGATCATTGCTCCTGATTGTAAGATTGAGATAAGAAGTAGTCGGGTTTGGCATTGCTTTTACTTCAAGTTTTGCCGGACCCAGTGTTATAACTCTTGCCATCGGTTGTGTGGGCAACACAGATCTGTTTATTGTTATGCCTGTTGATACTTTTGCTCCAGGTGCTATGATCACATTGATAGTGATATTAACCGTAGTTGTTCCGCAAGAATTAGTTACAGCATAATGTATGATTGTTGTACCCGTATTGACTCCTGTCACTAATCCATCAGCATCAACTGAAGCTATTCCTGCATCGTCACTCGTCCAGGTACCTCCTGTTGTTGCGTCGGCAAGTTGTGTAGTAAACCCAACCTCAACAGTAGCGTCACCTGTGATAGGTGATACTGAAGGAGTTGTATTTGTAGTAACGGTGATGATATTTGACTGAACAGATTCGCAACCGTTCGCATCTGTAAAGGTGGCTGTATAATTACCACCTGTCGTTGCGCTGTAGCCAAAGTTTGTTTCATTTGGTATCAACACAGAGTTTTTATACCAATGATTACCATCAATACCACTTGAGATCAGTGAAGCTGAACCTGCTCCCTGGCAGAAGGTAGTACCTTCTGGTGCAATTATGCTCGGAGCGTCCGGACGTGGATTAATAGTCAAATGTAAAGTCGCGATTGAATCACATCCAGCTACGCTGGTAGTGGCAAATGTATACACACCCGATGTCGTGTAGGTTGTACCATTCCACAAATAACTGGAGCAGGCAGATATCGTCTCGTCGGATGTCTTACTATGATTGATTGTCAGGTGCAGCGTTTCTGTCAACGTACATCCTGTAGCGTTTGTCGTTACATTAGTATATGTACCAGACTCGCTATAAGTAGTACCGCGCCATGTGAAGCTGCCACAGGCCACTGCTGTCTCATCCGATGTTGTGC
>JADMIO010854475.1_pt1 | contig 22347 bp, 12 predicted proteins | sample 8958161 | NCBI WGS metagenome assembly JADMIO01 (sample SAMN16585339, study PRJNA669376) | soil metagenome | isolation source: Crop rotation soil | place: USA: Cullars Rotation, Alabama | collected 2011 | reverse complement strand
GCCAATACATAAAAAAACGCTAAAGCATGCCCAAAATGAATCGACAGAATTTACACCTTGCGACTGAGTAGTCCAATTCGTTAAAATAAAAGGTCGCGTCTGTTGGAACCCACTGATTTTAGTGCCGTCAGGAACGCGCTCTTTTCTACGTTTCGCACCATTCCCCGCGAATACGCTTCGATTTCCCCTTATGATGTGGTTTTTCTTCCTGAAACCTTGGCGCGACAGGCAGACGTAAATCGGCCTCGCGCGGCTCTACCACATCGAAAGGTTTCCCAAAACTCTAAAAATTAGACCTCATTTTTCCTGAGGAGGAACTCTTATGGCGCGATCCGCTGAAGGATTGCCAATTCGTTTGCGTGGCACGACGAATATTTACGATACCGTTGTGCCCGCTGGCCCCGCTGAAATTGGTGCGGGAACCCCGGTCTTTAATTCGACCAACGTTAAAACGGCTCAAGACCGAGCGCACCTCGGCCAGTTCGATGTTGATGGTATTCCGAACCTGGTGCAGATGCAGCTCGATTCGTATTCGTGGTTTCTCAACAACGGATTACGCGAGTTGTTCGATTCGTTTTCGCCTATCGAAGATTTCACTGGCACCATGTCGCTGGAATTCCTCGACTATACGTTAGGCGAGCCGAAGTTCTCACCCGATGAATGCCGCGAACGTGATTTGACCTACGAAATGCCGATGAAGGTTAAGGTTCGCGTCGTGAACAAAGAAACCGGCGAATTGAAGGAAAGCGAAGTCTATTTGGGTGAATTGCCCTGCATGACCGAGCGTGGCACCTTCATTATTAACGGTGCCGAACGCGTTGTCGTGGCGCAGTTGTCCCGGTCGCCGGGCGCCTATTTCAAGGAAGAGATTTCGTTTTCGGGCCGCCGCCTTTTGCAGATGCAAATCATCCCGCAAGAAGGCGCCTGGGTCGATTCGGAAGTTGCCGAAGAAACACACAAGGATATTTCGGTTTCCTTTGGTGCTAAGGTCGCGCAATCGAAACGGATGCCGATCACCACGCTGTTACGCGCGTTTTCGGCTCTGGATGTCGCTCAGCCGCACGCCGCGCGCACCGAAGCGTTGCCGATTAATTCGCCGAAGCTTTTAGGTCGCACTCTGTCAGAACAGCTCATTGACTATTCGACGGGCGAAGTCGTAGCCGAAGTGGGCACTGCGGTGGACGAGACGTTGGCAGCGCGCATCAAGGAAATGCGCGAGAACCCGGACGTCGAAGTCAATTCCAACCGTCTCCAATGCGCGACTACCCGACAGATTTTGAATTTGTTCGGCGAAAAGCGCACCATCACCGATATTTCGGTGGAAGGTTTGTCTGAAGAAGGCAACACCGCCGCCGAGCGCGTATACAACCTCTTTACCGAACACGAAGTCGTTGACCCGGACACCAAAAAAGTGGCTGTCAAAGCATGTCAGCACATTGATTCGGACGTTCTGGACAAGATTTTGCGCGCCAATCCGGAAAAACTCGACGTTTTCTGGATGCCGCCGGTTTTGACCGGTTCGTTAGTGCTTGATAAAGTCCGGGACGAAAAAGGCCGCGAAGAAGACCCCGCGCAGATGGAATTGATGGCGCTCGCCGAAGTCCATAAAACCCTCCGTCCCGGCGACCCGGTAACTCAGGAAAACGCGCGCAACCTGCTTTCCAGCTACTTTTTCGACCCCAAGCGCTATGACATGGGCCGCGTCGGTCGTTACAAGCTCAACGGCAAACTAAAAGTTAATATTGCCGAAGAAATCCATACGCTGACGCTCGACGACCTTGTCGCGGGCATCAATTATGTGCTTCGGATGGAAAGCGGCGACGAAGAAACCCTCGGCGCCGACGACATTGACCACCTTCGCAACAAGCGGGTGCGTGCGGTCGGCGAATTGCTGCAAAACCAATTGCGTGGCGGCATGCTTCGCATGGAGCGCGTGGCGCGTGAACGCCTGACCTCGTTGGATCGCGAACAGGTCACGGCGCAGGCAGTCATTTCGATTAAGCCCATCACAGCGGCGGTGCGTTCGTTCTTTGGCAGCGGCCAGTTGTCGCAGTTCATGGAGCAGACCAATCCGCTCGCCGAATTGGTTCACAAGCGCCGCGTTTCCGTTCTTGGCCCCGGTGGTTTGAGCCGCCAGAGCGCCAAGTTGGAAGTGCGCGACGTTCACCACTCGCACTATGGCCGCATTTGCCCGATTGAAACGCCGGAAGGCCCGAACATCGGTTTGATTGGTTCGCTCGCGACTCATGCTCGCGCTGACGATTACGGTTTCTTGCTGACGCCTTATCGAGTCGTTAAAGATGGCAAAGTCACTGAGGAAGTCAAGTTCTTAAGTGCTGACGAAGAAGAAGGCTACGTTATCGCGGCGGCCTCTTCCATCGTGGGCAAAGATGGAAAATTAGCCGAAGAGATGGTGCAGGCGCGACGGGCACAGACTCACCCTAAGGTGAAACCTGAAGAAGTCGAGTTCATGGATTTGTCGCCGTTGCAGGTGTTTTCTGTTGCGACGGCTTTGATTCCGTTCCTCGAAAACGACGACGCGAACCGCGCCTTGATGGGCGCGAACATGCAGCGGCAGGCTGTTCCGCTCCTGCGTCCTGATGTGCCAATTGTCAAAACCGGTATTGAAGGTCGCGCGGCGCAGGACTCTGGTGCCGCGATTACCTCTGACCTCGACGGCACAGTTGCTGAAGTTTCGAGCAAGTCCATTCTGATTCGCGGCTACGACGGCGAAGAAATTAACTATCCGCTCCGCAACTTCCTGCGTTCCAACCAGGCGACCTGCATTCACCAGAAACCCATCGTTTTGAAGGGCCAGACGGTGCGCGCAGGCCAGCCGATTGCGGACGGCCCTTCGACGCGCGGCGGCGAATTGGCTCTGGGCCGTAACCTCACGGTCGCCTTCATGTTGTGGGAAGGCTACAACTACGAAGACGCTATCATCCTCTCTGAACGGATTTTGAAAGAGGATATGCTCACCTCCGTCCACATCGAGAAATACGAAGTGGAAGCGCGTGACACCAAGTTGGGGCCGGAGGAAATCACCCGCGACATTCCCAACGTAGGAGAAGACCAGCTTCGCAACCTCGACGAGCACGGCATCATCCGCGTCGGCGCCGAGGTGTTCCCACAAGACATTTTGTGCGGCAAGATCGCTCCGAAGTCGCAGGGCGAACTTTCTGCCGAAGAGCGTTTGGTGATCGCGATTTTTGGCAAAAAAGCCGAAGAATCACGCGATGCTTCCTTGCGGATGCCCCACGGCGAAAAGGGGACTGTTGTCGGCGTTCAAATCTTTGCCCGCCACAAGTATTTCTCGCACCAGGCGTTTGAAAAGTTCCGCCGCGAAGGTTACGGCGAAGCCGAAGCCGAGCGCATGGCTACTTTTGCACTTGTTTCCGATCCCGAACGTCCCCTCTGCCCGATTACCGGCGGTCCATTGGACAAGCGTCCCGGCGACGAACTGCGCGCTGGAACCAACCAGATGGTGCGGGTTTACGTCGCTCAAAAGCGCAAAATCATGGAAGGCGACAAGATGGCCGGAAGGCATGGCAACAAGGGCGTGGTTTCCAAAATCCTGCCCGAAGCCGATATGCCCTTCCTTCCCGACGGCACGCCCGTTGACATCGTTTTGACTCCGCTGGGCGTTCCAACGCGCATGAACATCGGTCAGGTGCTCGAAATGCACCTCGGTCTGGTCGGAGCCCATTTGGGCACCGATTTCGTCAACCCGATTTTCGCTGGAGCACGCGAACCGGAAATTTACGCGGGTATGGAGAAAGTTGCGACTCAGTTGCGCTTCGCCAGCTTGCAAAATTTGGTGGAAACCGAGTTGGAACTGCCGTTGGACTTCTCCGGTGGCCCTGATGACGCTGGTTCAATCGAAAAATTGGGCGCGGCGCTCACGGCGACTTTGGTCAACCTGGACGACGAGCGTTTGAACGAAATTGGCGAGATTCTTGGCACCGACGCTGAAGAATTCGGGCGCGCTGACCGCAACGTGAAGGCTGACTTGATTACCCGCAAAGCGCAGGAAATCGTCATCCAACGCACCGGTTTCGACCCGACGATGGGCAAATGCATCCTGCACGATGGTCGCACTGGCGAACCGTTCGAGCAGGCTGTGGCCGTTGGCCGCGTTTATATGATGAAGCTTCACCACCTTGTTGAAGACAAAATCCACGCGCGTTCGACCGGACCTTACTCACTTGTTACGCAGCAGCCGTTGGGCGGAAAAGCTCAATTTGGCGGTCAACGCTTCGGCGAAATGGAAGTTTGGGCGCTGGAGGCTTACGGCGCGGCTCACACGCTGCAAGAAATCCTCACCATCAAGTCCGACGACGTGGCGGGACGTGTCAAAACGTATGAATCCATCGTCAAGGGCGAAACCGTGATGGATCCCGGCATTCCCGAATCGTTCAAGATTCTGGTGAAGGAACTTCAATCTCTCGCCTTGCAGGTCGAAGTCGAAGACGAAGACGGCAACACGATGGAGTTGAAGGAAGTCGAAGACGACGAGCGCTAAATTCGGGAATTGGCGGTGTTTCGAATGGAAATTTGAAGCACCGCAGATTCGCCACTTAGGTTTACTCGCCGGAATTCGGACCAACTTAAAACCTTTTGTTGAGACCGTGGGGGTAAAGGACTCCCAAAAACTCAATGGCTGATTACAGAGAATTTTTTGGCACCCAGGTCGTCGAAGGCACGACCGCTGAACGCGCCGAGCGCGACCGGGAGCGTGACCGCGACCGGGAAGCTGGTATTTTTGGGGAGCGTGCCGACAACCGTCCGCGCACCGGAGCCAATGGCAAACAGGTGCAGCAAACCTTGACCGCGACCGCCTTTGACGTGTTGCGAATTGGCATCGCTTCGCCTCAGGACATTCGTTCGTGGAGCCGGGGCGAAGTCAAAAAGCCCGAAACCATCAACTACCGCACCTTCAAGCCGGAGCGCGACGGCTTGTTTTGCGAACGCATCTTTGGTCCGACCAAAGACATGGAGTGTTCGTGCGGCAAATATAAGAAATCCAAGTTCAAGGGCGTCATTTGCGACCGCTGCGGCGTTGAAGTGACGCGCTCGAAAGTGCGCCGCGCCCGCATGGGCCACGTCGAACTGGCCGCTCCGGTCGCTCATCTTTGGTATGTCAAGGGTGTGCCGTCGCCGATGGCGCTGCTGCTGGATATGTCGCCGCGTTTTCTGGAGCGAGTGCTTTACTTCTCGCACTGGATTGTGACCCGCGCTGACCAGAACAAAATTTCCAAAAACGTCGAGAAAATCCGCGACTCCGTCCACGAAGCGTTGGGCGAGATTGACGCTTCTCGCGAATTGGAGCGCAAGCGCAACCTCGACCTTTACGAAGAGCGCAAGCAGTTGCTCGATTCGGGCGACGAAACCGTGACTCGTGAGGAAGTCGAAGGTCTCCGCAAGCGTGCTGAAGACCCTTCCGGCGACACCTACGCCGAAGAGCGCAAAAAAGAACTGCAGGACGCACTCGGTTTGCTTAACGAGCTTGAACCGAAGCGTTTGCTCGCCGACAACGAATTTCGCGGTTTGCAGCGTCTCACCGAGGTCTTGACCTCGAAACTGGGCCGCGAATACGGTGAACTCTTCGACGCGGGCATGGGCGCCGATGCAGTCAAAAAGCTGCTCGAAACCATTGACCTCGAAACTCTCTCGCGTGAGTTGAAGAAGCAGGTTCAGGAAACTCCGACCGGTGCCAAACGTGGCCGTTTGATTAAGCGCCTGGAGATTGTCGAAGCGTTCCGCAAGTCGAAGAACCGTCCCGAATGGATGATTATGGAAGTCATCCCGGTGATGCCGCCTGAATTGCGCCCGATGGTGCAATTGGACGGTGGACGTTTTGCGACTTCCGACCTCAACGACCTTTACCGCCGCATCATCAACCGCAACAACCGGTTGAAGCGCATTACCGAAATCCGCGCGCCTGAATCCATCATCAACCACGAAAAGCGGTTGCTGCAAGAATCGGTGGACGCGTTGATTGACAACACTCGTCGCCAGCGTCCGGTCACCGGCTCCAGCGGTCGTCCGCTCAAGTCCTTGTCTGACATGTTGAAGGGCAAGGAAGGGCGTTTCCGTAAAAACCTGCTTGGCAAGCGCGTTGACTATTCTGGTCGTTCGGTTATCGTCGTTGGCCCGCAATTGCGTCTCGACCAGTGCGGTTTGCCCAAAGAAATGGCGTTGGAACTCTTCAAACCCTTCGTGATGAAGCGTTTGGTGCAGAAGGGCTTCACCACCAACATCAAGACGGCCCGCCGCATGGTAGACCGCCTTCGCCCTGAAGTTTGGGACGCGTTGGAAGAAGTCATCCGCGAACATCCGGTGCTTCTCAACCGCGCCCCCACCTTGCACCGACTGGGAATTCAAGCGTTCGAGCCGAAATTGGTCGAAGGCAAGGCCATCCAAATTCACCCGCTCGTGTGTCCGGCGTTCAACGCTGACTTCGACGGTGACCAGATGGCCGTTCACGTTCCGCTGTTTGCTCCGGCGCAGGCCGAGGCGCGCATCTTAATGATGTCCACCAACAACCTGTTCTCGCCGCGCGACGGTGGTCCGGCGATGGCGCCGGGTAACGACATGGTTTTGGGTTGTTTCTATCTCACCATGCTCAAGCGCGGCGTGAAGCCGTTGGACAAAATCGCGCTGGAAGACACCCACGAATTGCCTCAGTTCGGTTCGGTCGATGAAGCCATTCGCGCCTACGATTTTGGGCATCGGACGCTGCACGAACTGGTTTGTGTGCGCCACGAAAAAGGCACCTTATTTGAGGAAGGTCGTTCGCCGCGTCTCGTCACGACCATCGGTCGCTTGATTTTTAACGAAATCCTGCCCGAACCGTTGCAGTTCGCCAACGTGCTGGCTGACAAAAAGACAATCGGTGGCCTCGTTCTCAAAACCTACGAATTGGTCGGTAATGAAGCGTGCGTCAAGTTGTTGGATGATGTCAAAGCCCTCGGATTCAAGTTCGCCACCAAATCGGGCATGTCCATTTCGATGGGCGACTTCAAGGTCGATTCGCGCCGCGAAGAAATCATCGAACGGACGGAGCAAGTCGTTTCGCGCACCAACCGCACTTACGAGAACGATCCGTTGGCCATGACTGCTCAGGAACGCGAACGCGCGGTTTTGACGGCATGGATCAAGGCGGCGCAGGACGTTTCCAACGACGTTTCCAACTCGCTCGACAAGTTCAATCCGCTTTCGCTGATGTCCCAATCGGGCGCCACGGGTAAGGTTAAGCAGATGATGCAGATCGTCGGTATGCGTGGCCTGATGCAAGACCCGTCGGGACGCCTTATCGAAGACTTGCCGGTGAAGTCGAACTTCCGCATGGGCCTGGAGTTGCACGAATACTTCGTTTCAACCCACGGCGCTCGCAAAGGTTTGGCGGACACCGCGCTTCGCACTGCCGACGCGGGTTACCTGACCCGTCGTTTGGTGGACGTGTCGCAGGACGTTATCATTCGCGCCGAAGATTGCGGCACGACTGATGGTATCACGGTGCGCGAAGTCTATGAATCGGACGAGCCGCACACCCCAGATTCGCGCTTGATTTTGGGTCGCCGCCTGGCCGATCCGGTCAAAGACCAGAACACTGGCGAAGTGTTGTTCCCGCTCGAAACCTACGTCACGCCGGAAATCGCCGAAAAACTGCGGACGATGGACTGGCCGCGCGGTGGTCGCGTTCGCATCCACTCGCCGCTCGAAACGCTCACCGAGCGCATCGTGGGGCGTATTTCCCTTGAAGACATCACCGACCCGGCGACGGGCGACGTGTTGGCGGAAATCGGCAAGCCGATTTTGCGCGCGGCGGCGGAAAAAATCGAAAAAACCGGCAAGCGCGAAGTGAAAATCCGCTCGATTTTGACCTGCAAACTGCCCAAGGGCGTTTGCGCCCAGTGCTACGGTCAAGATTTGGCGGCTCACCAGCACGTTGAAATCGGCGAAGCAGTGGGTATCATCGCTGCTCAATCTATCGGCGAACCCGGCACCCAGCTCACCATGCGGACCTTCCACATGGGCGGCGTGGCGCAGGGCGCATCTTTGACGGGCGTTGCCAACGTCAAAAAGGCTCGCCAGCAAGCGTTGGCCGAATTGCAGAGCGACATCTCGAAGGGCACCTTCCAGATGCAGGGCACCGCGACCGAGAAGAAACGCGAAATTCAGCGTTACCTCAAGGTTCTCGAAGCCACGGTTGGCGGCTTGCTCCGCGTTGTCGAGCTTTTCGAGGCTCGTAAACCTAAGGGCGAAGCCATCACCACCGACGTGGACGGCATGGTCGTCGCCATCATCGGCGGCGGACGTGTCGAAATCCAGGAAGGCATCGAACTTTCGGTTAATACCGACGAAGCGCGCACCGGTGTTCGCAAAGTGCTGATTCAAACCACGCTTCCTGTGGCCGAGCGCGACAAAGTGCTGGGTCAGCGTTTGGCGACCGACGTAAAGGGTGGCAAGGAGAAATCCATCGCGACCGCGAACCAGGAACTCTCCGACCGCTTGCTCGACGCCATCGAAAAAGCGGGCTACGAGACCGTCACTGTCCAGCGCGAATTTGCGGTTCCGTATCGCGGCAACCTCGACGTTCGCGTCGGCCAGCAAGTCCAGATGGGCGACACGCTCACCAAAGGCCCACTGTGGCCGCAGGACGTTTTGGCCTGGCGCGGTTTGAAGGGCGTGGCCGAATATCTGGTGCAGGAAGTCCAGAAGGTGTATAAGTCGCAGGGTATTTCGATCCACGACAAGCACATCGAAGTGATTGTCCGCCAGATGCTCCGCAAGCGCCGTATCAAAGATTCGGGTGACACCGAATTGATGCCGGGCAAGCTTGTCGATCTTTCGACCTTCAACGCTGTCAACGAGGCCGCAACTGCCGAAGGCCATCAACCGGCAACTGCCGATTTCGTGCTGCTTGGCATCACCGAAGCGGCATTGGCGACTGAATCGTTCCTGTCGGCGGCGTCTTTCCAGAAGACCACCAAAGTCTTGACCGAAGCGGCGACGCATGGCCGCGAGGACAAGTTGGAAGGCCTGAAAGAAAACGTCATCATCGGACGACTCATCCCGGCGGGCACTGGTTTGCAGCGCAAATCGGACATCGCGGTGGACGAAGACGCCGAAGCGGTCGAATACGCCAAGGCCAATGCCGAACTGCTGCGTGCTGAAGAGCTTCGGGCTCGCCCCACGCCGCGTGCCGTCATTGACACAGACGAAGTCTTTGCCGTCCCCGGCCTGGAGGCTCTGGAACCCGCTACCGCCGACCTCGGCGAAGCCGGTTTCTCGGTGGAAGAAGGCGGTCCCAGCAGCCTCGACGATGACTTGGCTGTTGATCTCAGCGCTGACGACCTCGGAATGTCCGATTCCGACCTCGGCGACCTGGGAATCGACACCGACGAGTAAAACCGCTTACAAACAGAAAAGGCCCGCTACGAAAGTAGCGGGCCTTTTTGCCGTTGCAGCCCTCGTAGGGACATGGCGTGCCATGTCCGCCTTCAATACGCGCCTGTCGGCGAGGTGGACATGGCACGCCATGTCCCTACATGAGAACTGCGATGGTGCTTTAAACTAAAAATTATGCGCGACCCGCTCCTTCTCGACCCTTTCATCACCGACGCGGATTATTACGCCCGCGAAGCCGATTCGCCGGTGAAACACGAGCATTTCAACGGGCGCATTTTTGCGGTGGCCGGTGGCACGCCAGCGCACGCCCAGGCCATTGCCAATGTGACAGTTGCTTTGGGAAGCCGTCTGCGAGGTCGTTCCTGTTACACCACCAGCGCCGATCAGCGGGTGAAAGTGGAAGCGAACGACCTAAAAACTTATCCCGACGTGATGATTGTTTGCCCGCCCGCGCGCTATGATGAGGCCGACCCGAACACGCTGCTCAATCCTGTTCTGATTGTCGAGGTGCTTTCGCCCTCAACCGCCGACTATGATCGCACTTTTAAGTGGGATTCATATCAACAAATGCCGTCGCTGCGCCATTACATCTTGGTCGAACCAACGCGGGTGCGCGTGGAACATTTCGCGCGGGCAGATGAGGGCGGCTGGATTCAGCGCGTGTTCCATCGCCGTGCCGATGTGATTTCGCTTCCGGATTTAGAACTTGAGGTGCCGATTGACGAGATTTATGAGCGGCTCGAAGCCCCCGAAGGACTGATTTTAGTCCGGGAGGATTAATGGAAAAGCTTAATCAGAAGTGTCGCAAGTGAGAGAGTGGAGTCGCGTCGTGAGACGCGCTGCATAGAGCGGGAGTTATAACGGTTTTGCCTCTTACCCTATGTAGCGCGTCTCACGACGCGACTCCACTCTCTCACTTGCGACACTTCTGATGTTCCTCACGCTGGTGCTGTGCTGCGATGTGCCTTAATCCCGTCGCCCAGCGTTGAGGCTTCGAGCCATTTTCCCATCAAATCCGCGTTGGATTTAAAGCGAATCTTGCCGAAAACCGCCAGTTTTTTGACTAACCTTTTGCCTTCGACTATCTTCGTATCAATAGCATCGGTATCGCCCGACCGGGATTGAATATGGCCCGACCGCGCGGCGAACGCCTCGTCATAGGCCGAAACATCAGCGGCGAGGTCAGGCAGGAAACCGGCTTCCAATCCATAGTCCTCAAAGAGCGTCAGGTGCGGCGTGAGTTTGGCGGACACAGCTCTGGCGGCATCCATCCAGTTTTGCTGGCGGTCGTTGGTCGGAAGCCGGAACATGTCGCGCAATTCGGGGTGATCACCGTCTACGGCCTGAGAAATTTCCGAGAGGTTCACGAGGTCGTCGTGAACGGCATCGAGGAGTTGCGTGAGGGCCACCGTTTTACCCTTCGACTGGGCAAATTCGGTTTCTTGCGAAGGTGCGAGAGCGTCGAGTTCGGAATCAAGAGCGGCAATACGGGTGAGAACATCCCGCATGACCCCCTAAGCGGGAAAGGCACCGGGATTCTGGGTGTCAAACACCAAAATACGTTTCAGGCGCGAGCGTTGTTACAAATAGTCATCGGACATCAAATACCAACTTCTTGTTGGCCGGGTAAAGATTAGACCTCTTTCATTAAGTGATGAAGCACACTGGAGGGTGTGCGCTACGAACAAATCGAAAACCGCAAGCCGGAGGAGTTTCTACGGTTGACCGGAGTCAGGCCAGAGGTATTCCAGACCATGCTCCAAGCTGTGCAAGACCAAACCCGCAACTTTGGCCGCCCCTGCAAGCTGAGCTTGGCCGACCAGTTGCTGCTGGCGCTGATGTATTGGCGTGAGTATCGAAGCATGGCCCACATCGCGGTGGCATATGGCGTCTCCGAACCGACCGTGCATCGCACCATCCTCAAAATGGAGGCGGCGCTGTTGCGCTCTGGCCGCTTCACCTTGCCGGGCAAAAAGGTGCTGCGCGGCCAAGATATTGAGTTGTCGGTTGTATTGGTGGACGCCACCGAAGTGCCCCGCGAGCGGCCCAAGCGCCAAAAAAACAGCGTGCGTGCTACTCTGGCAAGAAGAAACGCCACACCCTCAAAGCCCAACTCGTGATGGACAAGAGCACCCGCTACATTCTGGCGACCGCGTTTGCTCAGGGCAAAACGCACGACTTTGCGCTGTTCAAGCACAGTCGGCTGCCGCTGAGCCGAACGACACAAGTCCAGGCCGACAGCGGCTACCTGGGCTTGAGCCGCTGGCATCCGCAAGATAAAGTGCAACTGCCACACAAGAAAAGCAAGCATCATCCTCTCACACTGCTACAAAAACAAGCCAACACCGACTTGGCACGAGAGCGAGCACCCATCGAAGGTGCCATCGGCTGGCTCAAGCGCTTTGCCATTCTGGACGGTCCCTACCGCAACAAGGGAAAACGCTTCGCCTTGCGCTTCAACCTACTTGCCGCTCTCTACAATGCTCACTTATGAAAGAGATCTATTTTAAAATCCGGCTGCTGCAATTGTAACCAAAAAGAGATTTTGAATCAAAATAGACCGCAGGAAAGGCATTTTCGTCCGTCGGAAACCCAATGGAGGTCGCCCGAAATCGAATTCAGCACGTCGGGAATCGGTTCCAGCCTGTCGGGAATCCAATCAAGGGCGGCGGGAATCAAAAGCAGGGCGCCGGACGTTCGCTCCCGCATGGTAAGAGCCAAAAACAGGGCGCTGGATGCTCACGGGAGGCTGCCGGAAATCAAAAGGAGGTTGGCGGCTATTAAATCGGCTAATGAGTGTTATTGAGATAGATGAACAGCTAAAATTTTCCCGTGCATCCCATCCAAACCTATCTCGAAAAAGTGCAGGAAATTCATAGCTCCGGTCACGCGGTTAAGGAAACGTCTTTTTATCCCGCGCTGGAAAACCTCCACGCCGATGCTCGATTTGACCCTTTTTCGCGATTCCAAGGGCGAAGTGCTGGCGGAATGGCGCGGCGTGCCGCTTCCCGTTTGGCAGACCGCCATCGGTGGCTATCCGGTCTTGAAAAAGTGGCTTTCCTACCGCGACCATCGCGTTTTGGGCCGCGCCCTGAAATTGGCAGAAGCCGAGGAAGTCGAAAACATAGTGCGGCGGTTAGTGGTTTTGTGGTCATTGGGCGCGAAGTTGGATGCCAATTATCAAACCTGCGCGGAAAACGCGCGGCCCCTTGTTCTCGCCGAATCATAGAGGCTCAGTTGCCGAGTTTGGAGTCGCGTCGTGAGACGCGTTGCACGGGATAAAAGTGAAACAAGATTTTTACTCCAATTCTTTCCAACGCGTCTCACGACGCGACTCCAAACTCGGCAACTGAGCCTCTATGCCACCATTTGGCGTGAGCAAACGAAACCTCGCGCGGCGTTTTGTCGTCCTTTGCAACTCGCCTGATATAATTTCCGGCGTCCCTTATGATTCTCCCGGCTTTTTGGAAAGTGGCCCGACGCGGCGAAATGAGCGTTTTGCTCCTCGCGGCGCTCTTGGTGTTTCTGGCCGCGCCGGGACAGGCGGCGGCGTTGCCGCCGGGAAGCTGTGAAGCCGTTTTGGTCTGGCTTCAGGCCGAAACGCAGGCCGCTGTGCCCGCGCGGTTGCAGGGTGCGAAGCTTCTTGCGCTTTCGGCGCCGCAAGCCTCGGAATCGGAAAAAATCGCGGCCACCGCGACTCTCGAAAGCGTCGCCAGTGCCCATTTTGCGCCGCCCCTTAGCGAGCCGCAAACTCCTCAAACCACGAAACCTGCGCCCCGGCTTCTCGAATGGCATGAAGCCGCCGCGCGCGCGGGCGTTCGCACCAACTCCAACCTCGAATAGTTGAAAATTTAGCCCGTTTCCCCGTCCGTCATTCTGAGGGGAGCGGGAGCGACCCGAAGAATCCCCCATCGCGTTGTTTAGAACTGCGCGGGATTCTTCGGGTCGCTCCCGCTCCCCTCAGAATGACGGACGGGGAAATGGGCTTTCTTTTTGTCCCAAATCCCAAAAATTAGAAGGTATTCCCATGTCACTTTTGAAGAAAATTTTTGGCGGCGCTGGTGAAATTTCCGGGCCGCAAACCGAAGCTGAAGGTATTTTGGGCGCGGTGTCGCGCCTGTTTGACAAGAACGAAAAAGAGGTCGCCAAGCTGCGACCGATGGTGGATGCGGTCAACGCGCTTTCGGAGCAGTTCAAGAACCTCTCCGACGACGAGATTAAGGCGAAATCGGCGGCACTGAAACAGAAGTTCAAGGATGAAGTCACCACGCGATTGGGCGCTTTTAAAGACCCGGCGAGCGGCGAGGCGTATGGCTGGCAGGATTTGGATTCGCAGCTTTCGTGGAGCGACGATTACACCAAAACGCGATTGCGGATTGAAAAGGAAGTCCTCGACGAACTGCTTCCCGAAGCCTTCGCCCTCACTCGCGAGGCGGGCGACCGCACCATTGGCCTGCGCCACTTCGATGTGCAGCTTATTGGCGGTGCCGTTTTGCACTCCGGCAGAATCGGCGAAATGCGAACCGGCGAAGGAAAAACGCTCGTCGCCACGCTGCCAAGCTATCTCAATGCGCTCACCGGACGCGGCGTTCACGTCGTGACGGTCAACGACTACCTGGCCGAGCGCGACGCCAACTGGATGCGGCCCATTTACGAATTTTTGGGGCTTTCCGTGGCGTTCTTGCAGAACGATATGGACACCACGGCGCGCCAGCAGGTTTACAATTCCGACATCGTTTACGGCACCAACTCGGAGTTTGGTTTCGATTACCTGCGCGACAATATGGCGCGGTCGGGCGACGATTTGTCGCAGCGTCCGCTCAACTTCGCCGTGATTGACGAAGTGGATAACATCCTCATTGACGAAGCGCGCACGCCGCTCATCATTTCGGCGCAGGTCGCCAAAACCGACCGCGCGTTGCGGCGACAGGAAATGGCGAAAACGGTCAACGGCGTGGCGAAACTGCTCATGCCCGCCGTCACCGACCGCGATGTGGAAGCGTTCATTGACCGCCACTCGACGCGCGGGCGCGTTGGCGTCAGCGGCGTGGATATCAACGGCCTCGTCACCGATATTTTCGCGCGCGGCGCCTTCACCGAAGCCACCGATTATCTGATTGACGCCTATTTGCTCTCGGAAAAAACCAACCGAACCGACAACGCTGGGCGATTGCTGGATGTGGCCGACGAATTGGCGGGCGACAAATTGATTGACGACGCGGGCCGCGCCGACCTCGAAAAAGCGGCGCTGGCCGTTGTAAAACCCGACAATTTGCGTGGACTGTGGCGCGGGGAAATCGAGCATCTGCTCAAACCGTTCGCCGATGCGTTTTTGAACGCTAAAGACGGCGACTACAACGCCGAATTGCTGGCGCACGACCTCACGCTCACTGAAGAAGTCGCGCTCGATTTCGCGCAGCAAATCGAAGCCGCCGCAGATAAAGAAGGTTTGGTCGCGCTGATTATCGCCGAAGAAATGGCGCGGCGCGAGTTGATTGACCCGCAGAGCGCCGAACGCGTCGCCGATGCCGTGACGCAAGGCCAGGACGCTTTGGTTTTGGCGGTTTTGGAACATTCCGGCCCACTCGCCGATGCCGACGCGATTTTGCGCGACAACGTCGCCGAAACCGCGCCCACCGTCGAAACGACGCGGCAAATCGTCGGCGCGTTGGAACTGATTTCCGAGCGTGGTCTGGTGCCGTTCGAGAGCCTCGAAAAGCTGTGGGGCGCGGTGCAACTCGGCCAATCGCCGGAAAAACTGCGCGAACTGCTGGCGAAAACCATCGCCGCGCATCCCGGCGATGCGGCGAAGCAGATTTCCGAATTAACGACGGCTTACGGCGCCGAGCGCCAGAAGTTTTTGGGCGAACAGGCCGCGTTTTTGAAAACCGCACTTCCCGGCCACGAAACCGTCGCCAACCGCGCCGGACAGGGCGAAAGCGCCGAAGGGTTACGGAAGCTGTTGCAGGTCGAATTGGGCAAAAATGGCCCGTTCGCCAACGCGATGAAGGCCGCGAACCAGTTTGTGCAAGACCAGAACCGCGCGTTTGGCGGCGTTGCTGACCACTTGCTCGAAGAAATGGAGCAGTGGGTCGAAGTGCCGCAGGGCGCGAAAAAAGTCATCGTTTCCCTCCTCGCCGAAGGTGGACGCGCGCCGCAGGTGCAGGAACGCGTTTTTGGATCGGTGCGTGACCTTCCCGGCGACAACTCCGAACTCAATTCGCTCGTCGCCGACGCAGTAAAGCAGCTTCAAGCGTGGCGCGAGGAAAACGCGGCGGCGTTAGTTGAGAAAATCACCGGATTTTTGCCGCTGGAACAAGACGGACAAAATGCGATTCGCGTGGCGATTGAAGACGGCGAGTTTTCCGATGGCTTCCCCGAATTTGTCGGCGAGCAGCTTTTGGCTTCGCCGCAAATCGCCTCGCTGGCCGAAGCGATTGAAGGTTATGGCGAGCGTTGGGCCGAATTTAAGGCCAAGCAGAGCGCCGATTTGGTCGAGAGCATTTCGCAAACCCACGACATCAGCGCCGACGCGCGCATCAGCCTTGATGAACTGCTGGCAAAACCGATTTCCGGCCCGCTCGACGCCGCAATTTTCGCGGAATTGGCCGGAGATGCCGTCGCGCGGCACCTCGAACCGCTTTTGACTGCCGAAAACGCCGGTTCGTTTGCCGAAGAAGTGAAACGGCGTATTCCGCTCGCGAAAGACATTTCCAACAAGCTCAAGGCGACCGAATTTGCCGGAAAAAGCGCCGAACAGTTGTCGCGGACGCTGCAGCGCCTCGTGGTGCGTTCACTCGAAGCGATGCCGTTTGAAGACTACAAGCGCGTGGTGAAAAACCTCGCGTGGTTCGCTGAAAAAGACGAGCGGCGGCGCACCGCTGCGACGACTGACATGGGCACGCTTATCGCCGAGCGCGAAGCTGCCAAGCCGGTCTTTACCGACCCCGACAACTTCCTCGATGCGCTTTTACAGACGGAAATTTTGACCGAAGAAGAAGGCGTCATTGTCCAACGCGCGCAGGCCGAAACGCCGGAAGAATCGCTGTCCGCCATCATTGACCGCACCTTGCGGCTTCCTGCGGAGCGTCGGCGCCGTTTTGCCGAAGCGAAACTTCAGGAAGTGCAGCCGGTTTTGGATCAGGGCATCAAGGCGCACGCGCTGTTTGAATACAACGTCAATTACGTCATCGGCAAAGACGAGCATGGCAAGCAGGGCATCGTCATAGTGGATGAGTTCACCGGTCGCACCATGCCAGGGCGCCGCTTTTCGGAAGGCTTGCACGAAGCGCTGGAAGCCAAGCACAACCTCGAAGTGCAGCTCGAATCGCAGACCGTTGCGACGATCACGATTCAGAACTACTTCCGCCTTTACAACAAAATCGCGGGCATGACGGGAACGGCGAAAACCGAAGAAACCGAGTTCGCCAAGACCTACGGCGTCGAGGTCATCACGATTCCGACAAACCGCACCATTCGCCGCAGCGACCATCCCGACGTGGTTTACAAGACCGCCGAAGCGAAAATTCGCGCCATCACCTTCGACGTTTTGGAACACCATTGCGTCGGACAGCCGGTTTTGATGGGCACGCGCTCGGTCGAGATGTCGGAGCGCATGAGCGAACGGTTGCGCGCCCAATCTTTGCAAACCCTCGTTCTCGCGCACCTCATCAAAACGCGGCTCTGGGATGACAAGAACTTCCCGCAGGACAGAAAAGAGCAGGTTTTGGCAGCGGTTCGCACGCCCCTGCACGAGCTAAACCCCGTCGCGGTGAAGCAAATCGCCAAGGAGTTGGGCCTCAACCCCGAAGTGACGGCGGACGAAAACGTGGACAAGCTGATGAGCCTGTTCACGATGCCCAACACCGACCGCACGCGCTTGGTGACGGCGCTCAAGCAAGGCTTGGCGCACAACGTCCTCAACGCGAAAAACCACCGCAACGAAGCGCGCATCATCGCCGAAGCCGCGCGTCCCGGCGCCGTGACGATTGCCACCAACATGGCCGGACGCGGCGTGGACATCATGCTGGGTGGCTCACTCGATACCGAAAGCCGCTGGCGCGTTCTCACGCAGCAAATTTTGGCGCGCACCATCGAAGGCAAGCCGGTTCATGTGCGTTCGCGCAACCAGGAAGCGACCGACAAACTGCTGGCGCGCTTGACGCCCGACAACTTGCAACAGTTGGCGTGGGCTGTGACCGCGACTGCCAAAGTGGACGAATTAGAGCGCACCCGTGTCATTGAAGGCCAAGCCGTGAAGGATTTGCGCGACGCACTAGGGGGCGAACTCACCGATAAGGACATGCGAAACCGCCTTCGCACACGCGCCAAACGTTATAATCTGGCCGAGAAACTGCCGATTGAAACGCCGTTCACCGCGCCCGAAGTGCTGAACGCGCTCAGCGCGAACCTGAATCGCTTGATGGGCCAGAAATACGATGCGGCGGCGCTGCAAAAAACGCTCGAAAGCGGCATCCAGGCGGGTGCTTCGGGCCGCGACCAGGGCGAATTAGCGGTGCTTTACACCGTCGCGCGGCCTCTGGCCTTCTCGCTGCAAGCCTCCGACGCGCTGATGACCGCCCTCGGCGAAGTGCAGGATTTGGATCGCGCACTGTTGGAACTTGTTGTTGCGGGCGACACCAAACCGGAAAGCCTCGCGGCGAATCTGGAAGTCGTGACGCCGCAGTGGGTTGTGCAGCGCTTGCAGGAACTCAATGTTCCCAATTCCGACGCTGCCCGTGACCGTTTGAACGACTTGCCGAAAGACGAAATTGCCGTCAACGAATTTCAGTTGATGCGGATGCTGGGCGAAGCCAACATGGGCGTGCAATGGCTCCGCGAGCGTTTGGGCGGATGGGGCGTTGTCAAAGATGCTGTGGCCTTTGAAGCCCCGCCCGAACTCGCGCAGATGATTGGCGACGCGAACTTGGTGCATCTGCGCCTTGATAAACCGGCGCTCGGCAAATTGCGCGCGAAATGGTCGCTGCCGGCGCGTCGCCGCGAGTTGGTCTCGGTCGAAGCACCGAACCTCGTTCTGTTGCAGGAGCTCGCCGGAGTGGTCGGCCCCGACGCGCCGATTTTGGAACCGGAATGGCTGCACAACATGCTGACTCATCTCGGTTTATTGGCCGATGGCGATGTCATGCAGGCGCAAATGGTTGGACAGGTTCAGGACGAGCAGGGAAATGTTTCCGAGCAGCCTTTGGATGTGCTGGTTTATCGTTTCCGCTTGCCCGCGTTTTTGGAAGCGCTCAAACCGACGTTGCAAGATGCGATTCAAAAAGTCGGCGACGACCCGCAACGGGTTTTCGCTTCCTTGGAACAAACCGCGCCGTATGCCGGACATTTCGTGGATGAGGAGTTCTTCAAAACTGTCGCCGCTTCAGAACCTGCCGAAAAGCCCGTCAATGCGGGAACGCTGGTGCAAATCGAAACCGGCGTTGCTGGTCAAGCCGCCGACATCGTTTTGGAAACCGAAGCACGCCCCGAAGAAATCGCGCACAGCAGCGATTCCGAAGAAGTGAAGGAACTCGGCGGTTTGCATATCATCGGCTCCGAGCGTCACGAATCGCGCCGCATTGACAACCAATTGCGCGGTCGCGCCGGTCGTCAGGGCGACCCCGGCACTTCGCGTTTCTACGTTTCGCTGGAAGATGAATTGTGGCGTCTGTTCGGCGTGCGCGGGCAGTATTTCCTCTCCAAATGGGACGAGGACGAACCCGTGGAAGCGAAGATGATCACCGCCTCGATTGCACGCGCGCAAAAGAAGGTCGAGCTAAACCACTTCGAGTCGCGCAAACACGTTTTGCAATACGACGACGTGATGAACGTCCAGCGCGAAGTGATTTACCGCGAACGTCGCCGCGCCCTGCTGGGCGACAACGTGCGCGACACCACGCTGAACATGGCACAACGTGCGGCGATTGCCGAAGCTGAAAAGCATTGCCCGCGTGACGTGCGTCCCGACGAATGGGATTCGCACAAGCTCTACCTCGGTCTGGGTAAAATCTTCGGCCTGGCCTTGGTGCAAAAGCACCTGCGCGACGAAGATTTGCGCGACGCCCATTGGACGGAACGGCCTGGAAGTTCGATTGAAGCGCGCGAATACGACCTTTCGTTCCACGATAATCGCACGCTCTACGAAGTCGTGGAACGGCTCTACGAAGAGCGAGAGGAATCCGTCGGCGAGGAAAATCTGCGTGGTCTGGAGCGCTGGCAGGTCATGCGTTCGATAGATGACCACTGGATGGAACATCTGGCCGAAATGGACTACCTGCGCGACGCCATCTGGCAGCAGGGCTACGCGCAAAAAGAACCGATTGGCGTTTACCGTCAGGAAGGTTTCGCCCTCTTCCAGAAGATGTTGGGCGAAATCCGCCGCGAAGTGACCGAATCGCTCTTCTCGCACCAGTTCGGCTATGAATTGCCGCAACTCGAAGGCCTCGATTTGGGCAACCTTATCGAAGCGCGCCTGCTCGAAACGCTGCCGACGGATGACGGCATTGACGACGGCACCATGCTCGAAAAAGACGCCGATGGCCGCGAGGAAGTCGAACTTGTCGCCCGCCAATCAGCCTCGGCCCCGCGCAACGCCGGGACCACCGTCGCTGCGCCGCCGCAACGCCCGCAACTGCCGCAGCAACCTTCCAACCGCGCCGAACGGCGCGCGGCGAAGAAGAAGCGCTAAGTTGCTGCTACGGTGAAAAGCGAGGCATATTCGACCGACTTTGGGTTCTGAACTCGCTGCAAGTTCTGACCGGTGCCACAGCTAAGAATTAGCAAGCGGCAGTCCGACCCCTTCCCCTAAGAAGCTGTTGGGTAAATCGAGGCAGTCAAGCCAGGATGTAGGCAAAAGATGTGACCAAACATTTTTAGCCTACATTCTGGCTTGACTGCCTCGCAGTGGAAGATTATCAAAGCCGTGCTTCCGGCCCAACGCCGAGGCCGCCCTCGCACATTTGCTATGCGCCAAGTTCTCAACGCGTTGTTTTATCTCGTTGTTTCAGGCGTCCAATGGCGCTTATTGCCGCGTGAGTATCCCAAGTGGAGCTTGGTCTACTATCATTTTCGCCGCTTCCATCGCTTTGACTTGTGGCGGCGCATCGCTCACATTTTGCGCGTAGCGGTGCGAGTCAAACTAGGAAGACACAAGCACGCCACTGCGGGCGTCCTCGATTCACAAAGCGTCAAAAGCACCTGAATGCGTCGGGAAAACAAATCCTTGACCGTCGCCAGATACAACCAACCTTCCTCGGTCGGCAAGTCGGCAAGTAGGTGATGTCGCCGCACCAAGCTCGATTTAAGCCGCCGATTTCTTGGGGAGCGAAGCGTCGTTCCAACAGATTACCTTTAACCGGTATACGCTGATTTGATTGCGAGGGGTGCCGTCGGCCCCGGCACATGCCTTACAAGTGGGCTTCTTGCATTAAACGAGCCACGCGCTTGCGACTGACGTGGCCGCCTTGACTCTGGAGAGCCTGATGCACGCGAGGACTCCCGTAAGTGTGGTGGCCCTGTCGATGCGCCGCTTTGATGTGCAGCAGCAGGCGGGCATCGGCCTGTTGGCGCTGACTAGTTTGCTGCTGAGCTTGTGCCACGCCCGATAACCGGCGGGCGTGTAACCGGCGGGCGTAACTCCCAGCACGCGACATAGAGGTGCCAAAGGCCAGCGCGTGGAATGCTGGTGGATAAAAGCAAATCTCATCGTCTAATACCGAGTCGGATGATAAGCTAATGTTATGCCAAAACGAATGGTTGTATTAGGAGAGTTGAGCGAGTCGGAGTTGGAAGCGCGTTTTCGAGCGAGTCAGTGTGTGGTGTCGCGGTGTCACTGGCAGATGGTGTGGCTTTTGAAGCAAGGCCGCAAAAGCGAAGAGGTTTCGCGGCTTGTAGGGTTGAGTCTCAACCGAATGCGTATTTTGGTGCGTCGCTACAATGCACAGGGAGCAGAGGCTCTGGGCGACAAGCGCCATCATAATCCCGGTGGCAAACCGCTTTTAGACCAGAGCGTGCGCGACGAGTTAGCGGTGCTGTTGGAGGGGCCGGTGCCCGAGGAGTTGGGCGGCGGATTGTGGAATGGCGTCAAGGTCGCGGCGTGGCTGAGCCAGCGTTTAGAGCGAAGCGTGCATCGCCAACGGGGTCACGAAGCGTTGCGGGCCTTGGGCTACACCAGCCAAAGTCCGCGCCCGCACCATGTCGGGGCCGACCCTAACGCCCAAGAAGCGTTTAAAAAAACTTGGCGCAGCGCGTCAAAGAAGTGAGCCAAACCCATACCCATACCCAAACCCAAACCCATACCCAAACCCATACCCAAACCCATACCCAAACCCATACCCAAAATTCCAGCGTGGAGGTGTGGGCGTGCGACGAACATCGTATTGGCCTCAAGCCGATTGTGCGTCGGGTGTGGGCCAAACAAGGGCAACGCCCTAGGGTGCAGGTGCAGCCGAGGTATCAGTGGAGCTATCTCCACGGTTTTGTGCGACCCCACGACGGGGCAACGTTCTGGTGGCTGACCTCGTGGATTGACATTGAGGCGTGGCAGTTGGTCTTGATTGAGTTTGCGGCATGGGTGGGAGCCGGAACCCAAGAAGACGGCTCGTTCAAACAGGTGATTTTGGTCGTAGATGGAGCGCGATGGCACACCAGTGGGCAGATTGTGGTGCCCGAAGGTATCGAGTTGCTTTTTTTGCCGCCCTACAGCCCTGAACTGCAACCGTGCGAGCGACTGTGGCCCCTGTCCAACGAAGCCATTTGCAACAAACACTTCGATTCCCTCGAACAACTTGAACTGGCCCAGTGCAAACGCTGCTGCCAACTCCAAGACCAAAAACAACTCATCCAATCCTACACCCTCTTCCGCTGGTGGCATCGTAATGCCTAATCAGTCGGACTTGGTATTAGTGGCTCCGCGAAGATGATCGCCGCTTTTTT
>JADMIO010823492.1_pt1 | contig 22348 bp, 18 predicted proteins | sample 8958161 | NCBI WGS metagenome assembly JADMIO01 (sample SAMN16585339, study PRJNA669376) | soil metagenome | isolation source: Crop rotation soil | place: USA: Cullars Rotation, Alabama | collected 2011 | reverse complement strand
GCCGCGACTTCAAGTCACGTGAATTCCAAGCTTCGGATCCCACTGTGCTGGAAAGCCGTCAGGCAGGCCGGACCGTCGGCGCCCTTGCACAGCATGACCCCGGGATCGAACGCGCAGTGTGCAGGATCCAGGATCACCCCATCCTTGATGCCGTCCTTCGCGTCACAGGCGTCCAGCGCCGCCTGATGGATCGCCGGAAACTTCGTCGCAGGAATGAAGCTCTCCGGCCTGTTGTGCGTCGCCTGCCAGATCCAGACCTGCCAGAACGCGTGATGGGTCTGATGTGTCGCCAGACCGCCCGCCATGACGGCGTCGTAGTCCTCAGGAAAGCGGGCAATTTCGTTCATCGCCATCCGCGTGCCGCCGCCGGCCGGATGGACGAGATATGAGAGGGTCTGTGCGCGGCCGTAGTGTGACCTGATCAGCGACTTCGCCCTGACGGTCGTCTCGTGAAACGAGCGCCAATGAAAGTCGGTGACCTGCTCGCGGTGGCCCTCCCAGTCGTACCACTCGCCGGTGTGGCCCGTGTGCCCCGCGTCGGTCGCTGCGGTCGCAGCCCCGAGACGCAGCGCGTTCGCCATGCCTGGATACTCGAAGTCGCCGGCCCACGTGCCGTTACCCATCCCTTGAAAATTGCCGTTCCAGTTGTCCGGCAGCCACACCTCGAAATTGATCGTCGACCCGGGAACGAGCGTCATCACCCCGATCACCCGGCAGAAAGCCGGCAGGTCGCCGTAGGACGCCCGGTCGGCATTGGCCACCGGGATTCCTCCGCCTTCGTCGGGTGTCGTCGGCAGTTTGAACGCACCCGCCGCGACCGGACGCGCGCTGCGGATCGTCGTGTTCGGAAGGGCGACCGACCGCAGCTTGTCACACGCGGCAGGCGGCGCGGTCTGCTGCGCTGCTACCGGCCGCGAGAGGCTCAGCGCCCACGCGCTTCCCGTCACGACCACAATCACGGCGGCGACGTGTCTCTTCATGTGCATATCTCCAATGGACGCGCCCTGTCAGAAATCGACCTGGACGCTGACCTTCGCAATACGTCCCTGAATGATCGTCTGCGGGACCTGCCACGTCGCGAACTGGCTGCTCTGCACCAGGACGACGCTCGAATTCAGCGCGTTATAGAGGTCGAGCCCCGCTGAGAGTCGTCTCGAGGCAAGCCGAAACACCTTCTGGAACCGCAGATCCAGCTGATTGACCCGCTCGCCATAGATGCCGTACGGCTCGATCTGCACCGAGATGTTCGGGGCGTTCCCCGCCAGGCTGCGGCCCAGCGCTGCCGCCGCCGTCGCGTTTGGCACGGTCCAATTCGCGAAGATCTGGCGTCCAGGAAGACTCTGGAACGCGCCGCTCACCTGCACATCCGCGCGAGGAATGGTGTACACGCCAATCCCTTTGATCTGCGTGGTCCAGCCGTAATCCTGGTGGCAATACTGCTGCGGCGTCCAGGTGGCGGTGCCGGCGTTCTCCACCGCCGCGAACCCGGTTTCCGGCGCCTGCTGCTGCACCGCACAATAGTCGGTGACGCGCCGCCCGCTGCTGAAGCCGCCCTGGAGCGTCAGGCCGATCCGGGTCCGGGCGTTCATGCTGACGTCGATCCCGTCCCAGTGCTCGTACGCCTTGCCGTAATTGTCGGCGAAGGTCACGAAGTTATTGGCCGGCAGGCTGAACTTGGCGGGGTCCACGTCCGCGATCCCTGTGACCGTATAACCGCCGCCGCCGGGCAGACGCGGATCGGACGGCACCGTGAGATTGAACAAGGAGTAGTCGGACGCCGCGAGCGCCAGGTTGTCGGTGACGACCAGATTGCCATAGATCCGGCGGTAGTACCCCACGTCCACCGAGACGCGCGGCAGGATCTCGCGCTGGATCCCGGTCGCGAATTCCCAGGTGTACCCGCGGTGGTCGAACCCGCTCAGCGTGCTGGGGTCAATCGAGAACGACGGGACGGCGGTGCCGAAGTTGGCCGGCAACGCCCCGCAGAAGTCCCCGCCCTGGCTCCGCAGATCCTGCGTGCCCAGATTCGTCAGGTCGCAATCGGGCGCACGGTTGTTGTTCGCGTCCGTCCACGCGCGCGCCGCGCTCGTATTGAGAAAGCTCTGGGGGTTGACGCTCACGCCCGCGGCCCCAATCTGGCTGCTCCCGAGGTTGAACGTGTAGCCAAGCAGGTAGCGGTTCACAGACACCCTGATCGCGGTCTTGCCGTCGCCGAACAGGTCGTAGATCACACCCACCCGGGGAGAGAGATCCTTCCAGTTCATGATCGGACCGGAATCGGGAAACACGACGTTCCGGTTGGGCGCGAGTTGCGCCGGGCCGATCGTCCGTGCGGGAAATGACGTTCTGAAAAAGTCGAACCGCAGCCCGTACGACGCCGACAGGCGGCCGACGGTCCACTTGTCCTGCGCGTAGATCCCGAGGTCCGCATCGAGGTCCTGCAGGCTGTTGGTCGGGTTGATTTCAAGCGCCGACTGGGTGATCCGGTTCGGGATGCTGTTGTTGTACTGGAACGAGACGGGGTTGTTGACGATCAGGTGCGACCACACGGTATTCTCGCCGTTGGCAAGGTTCATCCCCACCTTGAAGTCGTGGGCGCCCGTCACGTACGACAGCGTGGTCTTGTAGTTCTGCGTGGTGAACAGCGTATAGCCCTGCGTCAGCAGTCCCCGGTAGGTCAGGTTGCTGCTTTGCTCCAGGATCGGATTGAGCGCCGCATTCTGGATGCCGACCGTCGGGTAATTCGGGAAGAGCTCGTGGCGGTTGAAATACCCCACCTCGAGGAGCAGGCGGTTCGTGATCGTCGAGTTGAAGTTTGCCTGGAGGTTGCGCGACCAGAAATTGAAGTAGCTCGTCGCTTCTGGCGACGTCAGGGGTGACAGGTTCTGCGGGAAATCCTGCCGGTGCTGCGGGTTGTAGGTGAACCCGATCTTGTTCTTCGAGCCGATCTGCTGGAGCACCCGCATGTGGCCGTCGAACGTCTTCAACTCCGCCGAGGGCTTCGAGTTCGGATCGGGCACGTACGTGAACGCGTTCGGGTTCCCCGCGTTGAGGTTGTCCAGGATCCCGGACACGTTCTGACTGTTGTCGAAGTAACGGTAGGCGAGCCAGAACCACGTTCGGTCCTTCTTGATCGGCCCGCCGAACGCCGGATTGAAATCGACGTTCCGGTTGAGCGAGTTCGGCTGCTTCAGTCCGGCCGTCGTGAGGGCATCGGTCAGGTTGCTGGAAGACATGCTGCTGCCGGCATAGGCGGTGAAGACCGACCCCCTGAAGGTGTTCCCACCGTCGCGGGGGATCATGTTGATCATGACGCCGCCGGTCGCATACTCAGCCGAGATGCCGGAAATCGCGACTGCCACTTCCTGGAACGCCCCCATGTTCGGGATCGCGCCGGAGTTCTGGCCGCCGCGGGTCAGCACGCCGACGTTCGTGCCCATCGTCATCGTCCGCGTGTCGTCGCCGCGGCTGCCGTGCGCAATCAGGTCGCCGCCGATCGCACCAGCGCTGCCGCCGACGTCCTGGTTCATGTTGTTCCCGCGGTCTCCCACGACTCCCAGGACGAGCACGCTGAGATTCTTGTCGCTGCGCCCGCTCGGCACCGCGTCGATGACCTCCTTGTTCAGCACCTGCTCCCTGGTGACGCTGTGGGTGTCGACGACCGGGGTTTCACCGGTCACCGTGATGGTCTCTTCGATGCCGCCCACCTTCATGTCGGCGTTCGCCGTGGCGACGAACGAGCCGGTGAGCTGAATGCCCTCGCGCTTGACGATATTGAAACCGGCCAACGTGAAGGTGACCGTGTACGTGCCGGGCGGCAGGTTGATGATGCGGTACTGGCCGGTGCTGTCGGTCGTGACCGTCCGCACCCTCTCGATGAGCACCGGGCTGGCCGCTTCGACCGTCACCCCTGGCAGTACCGCACCCGAATCGTCCTTGACGACGCCGGCGATTCCCGCGGCGGTCTGCGCCGAACTGAGGGTCGGAATCGCCAGGACGGACGCTATCAGCAACGAGACCTTCGCGAGTGAATGCATATCATCTTCTCCTGTCAGTGGCTTGGAGGCGCATCGATCTCGCAGCCGGTGACGTGCCATTTCGACGCGTCACGTTCCTTCTTGAACTCGGTGCTCGTCACGAACGGCTCGCTCAGATATTTCGGGTCGTCGACGACGCTGGTCACCGTCAGCCACTCGTCGCCTTCCGGTTCCACGTTGCGGACGAAATACTCGGTCAGGACGGCGTTTTCGCTGTACGGAACGCCGTTCTTGCGCAGGTAGCCGGCCTGCAACTGCGTCGTCACGATTTTCATGTGCCCGCCGGCGACCGCCGCCGCAGCGCCACGACCGGCGCCGCCGCCGCCAAACGCCTGGCCTTGCCTCTGCTTCACCCATTCGGCTGCCGAGTACCCCTGCAGGGAGCGGGCGGGGGGCGGCGCCGGAGCGGCTCCACCAAAATGGAACAGGCGTGTCTGCTTGCCGGCGTCCGTCTCGAGCTTCAGCGTGGTGTCGTCCTGCCAGGAGATGCGCAGGCGCAGCGGCAGGCGCATCAGTCCCGCCGCGCCGAACGGTTTGCATGCGTTACCGCTCGCCGCCTCCCTCGCGAAGTTCCATGAATCGGCGGCCTTGCGCCCATCGGCGTTGAGCGGCACGCTCGCGTAGTCGCCCTTGGGCGGCGTCACCATGCGCCAGCGCCAGTCCTCGGTGACGACGGACACCCAGTAGCCGGTGTAGTCCATCGGCGCGATCGCACGAGGTGTGGCCTGGTCAGCCCCGGCTGCACGGCCGGCCCCGGCCGGGGCAGGCTGTTGTGGCGCGCCGCGGCCCTGCGCGGCGACGGTGGCGGCAGCACCCAGGCAGCCGGCCAGACCAGCGGCAGAGACGAGCACCGCCAGACGACGTGTCGATCCGGATCTAGTCACCGTTTTCCTCCACCGGTTGCTACTTCGGGGGCGTGTTGGCGGGCGACACCGGTTGTGTGAGGCTCTGAAACACCGCCTGGACGAACATGTCACCGGTATACGACGGGCTCGCATAAATGCCGTCGTAGTCGCGTGTGAGCTTCGCCGCCTGAATCTCCGCGAGCGTCTTCTTCTTGTTGACCAGATCCTTGACGCGGTCGCGCACGATGGTCACCATGTCGCGGTAGTCGCCGACGTCGGACTCGTCGCAGAGCCGGCCGTGCCCGGGAATCACCAGCGTGCCACCCTCTTCGTTGGGACCGGGCAGCGTGACGTCGAGGATGTCGTTCAGCGCGGCGACAAGGCCGTTGATCGTGCCGCCTTGCGCGGCGTCGAAGCTCGGGAACTGCTCCGGCGTGAACAGATCGCCCGTCACCAGCACGTCGGAGCGCCTGAAGAAGACCATGCTGTCACCCCTCGTGTGCGCGGCAGGTTCATGAATCAGCTGGACCCCTTCTCCGTTCGAGAAGAATTCCTGCCGTTCGTTGAAATAGGTGTCGGTGGGCCAGCGATCGGCCGGCACTGGTTCGCGGCCGGCGTGCGGCATCGAGATCCAGTTGAGCGCCTGCTCGTGCGCGAAGATGGTCGCGGCAGCCGGGTCCGCAAAGCCGAGCGCGAACCGCTCTCGCGACAGGTAACGCCCGGCCTTCGAGATGACGTCGTTGCCGCCGGTGTGATCGTCGGCGGCGGCCGTGTTGATGATGTAGCGAATCGTGGTGGTCGGCGCGAGGCTGCGGATGACTCTGAGCAGGTTCTGGCCGTCGGCCGGCCGCATCGTGTCGACGATCACGAGGCCGTCGTCGCCGAGCTGCACGGCGGCGTTCACCGAGGGCCCGACGAGCATGTACACGGTGTTGCGAGCGGGCAGGACGTGGATGCCGCCAATTTCGATCGACGCCGGCGGTTGCGCGGGCTGCGTCGCTTGCGTCCCCTGGGCCGCGAGCCGCGGGGCGCCGGGCCGCAGTCCACCGAGAAACACCACGATGGGTATCGACAACGCCGCTCCGACACGAGCCGTGCCCGCGAATCGTCTGTTCATCATTCAGCTCCCGGATGTCAGCGCGCCGCCGCGGCGGACGGTTTCTGCGCAGGAGGCAGGCTCTTCATCTTCAGCATGTATTCCGGAAACATCGTCTCGGCCCCACCGCGGGACGCCTCGAACGGCAGGTGATATTCGGCCGCGAAGTCCGCGAGCGCCGCGTTGGTGCCCGGCAGGTTGTGCGGCACCCAGCCCTTGTCATGCACGACCTCGACACCGACGGTGCACGGAAACGAGGACAGCCTGAACCCGAGGCCCAGGATGAAATCGCGGCTCTTGATGTATGGCTCGGTCAGATACACCGGGTCGTTGACGATCGTGACCAGGGTCAGAATGTTGCCGTTCCGGATGAAATGCTCGCGGACCGTCGCCTTGCCACTCCGCGCCAGGCCGTTACGCCGGATGTACCCCGGCTTCAGGTGCGTCGTGGTGACGTTGAGGACGTCGCCTTCCCAGACGCCGGTCGAGAAGCCCTGCCAGGTATGCTCCGCGTACTCGGGCGGGTGCGGCCGACCGTCCATCCAGATCATCCGCACCTCGTTCATCCAGGCGGTCGTGTACTTGTAGGCGACGACGTCGAACGTCGCCGGGTCGAGGATCTTCGCGATCTCGAAGTTCGAGAAGTTCGGACCGTAGTCGACCGGATGCGGGATGCACTGGTGCTCCGGCACGCTCCACATCGAGGCCATCCACGAATCCGCGCGGAGGCGGTTCGCGTCGTTGATCGGAAGGCCCTGATATTCGCCGATGGCGGGCCCCGGGCCGCGTTCGGCGCCGTCCTCCTGCACGCGGTTCCACCAGTACCCGACCGGATCCACCTGCGCCCACGCGGGCGCGGCGATGGCGACGATCAGGCACGCGCTCACGCCGGCGACGAGTCGCCGGGCAATCGGAGTTCGAACATGTGTGTGTGCGTCCATGCGTTTTCCTTTAGAGGACTTCGTACCGCGTCTCGCTCTCCGCGGCTTCGTCGCCGGCTTCGTCAGCGTCGCTCCTGCTGACGCTTCGACTCCCAACCCAGGTGCTCGCCCGCTTTGCAGGCGTAGCTGGCGGGGTCGTCCGTACTGCCCGCGCCCTTGTACGTCGCGAGCTGCGGATACGCGCAGACGGCAACCTTCCTCCCGGCCGTGCCGTTCACGTAGTGGGTGAACACCAAACGGTCGGGTGCCTTCCCCGTGTCCTTCCATTGCCGGATCGCTGCGACGAGATCTGTGTCGTACGCGCTGGCGCCCGTCCGCCCCGGCGAATGGCCCATGTCCGGCACCATGAAGAGCCGCACCGAGTCGGCCGCCTTCGCTCCGAGCTTCCGCATCACGAGCTCGTAGTAGTCGACGTTGACGCCGGGCGCGATGAGCGTGTCGTTCCAGCCGCCGATGAGCATCAGCTTGCCGCCGCGCGCGATGAACCTGGAGATGTCCGGGTTCCACGAGTTCATCGGCTGGTTTTCCTGGGCGTCGGCGCGCGCGACCGTCGCACTGTCGAATTTCAGTGTTCTCGGATCCCAGTTCTCGCCCTGTTTGAAGACGAGATACGCAAAAATCTGCGTGCCGAATCCGAACGGCTGTGGGCCGGCCATCGACGCCCACCCGAGCTCGCTGCCGGGCATCAGCGGGCCGAAGATGATCTGTTTCGTGTCCGGCGTCGTCGGGGGCGTGTAGATCTGGCGGGCCGCTTCGATCTGCGGCGCCGTGAGACACGTGGGGGCGTCAGCGCCCGTGCACCGCAGCACGCCGGGATCGAACGCGCAGTGCGCCGGATCCAGGATCACGGCGTCCTTTACGCCGTCCTTCGCGTCGCAGGCGTCGAGCGCCGCCTGATGGATCGCAGGATATTTGTCTGGCGTGATGTAGTGGGCCGGCGTCTTGTGCACGGCCTGCCACACCCACTGCTGGCCGAACGGGTGATGCGTCTGGTGCGTCGCGAGCCCGCCGGTGACGACCGCGTCGTAGTCGTCGGGGAACTGCTGGATCTCCTTCGCCGTCTGGCGCGAGCCGCCGCCGTTCGGGTGAATCAGATACGAGAACTTCAGCGGGGTCGTGTAGTACGCGGCGATGAGCGCCTTGGCTTTGAGCGTCGCCTCGTGGAAGCTGCGCCACTCGAAGTCGACGATCTGCTCGCGATGGTTCTGCCAGTCGTACCAGTCGGCTGGGGGCGTGTTTGGCGTGCCCACGTGCCCGTCATCGCTGGCGACGGTCGCGGCGCCAATCCGGATGACGTTGGCCATGCCGGCGTAGCTGATGTTGCCGGCCCAGAGGCCGTTCGCCGAGCCCTGGAAGGTGCCGTTCCAGGCTGCGGGCAGCCAGACTTCGATGTTGATGGTGGAGGCCGGTACCGGCGTGATCGTCCCCGTGACACGGCAGAACGCTGGAACATCGGCGAAAGGCGAGGTCCCACCGGCGCGCCCGCGCTCGCCCGCACCCGGTGCGGCGGGAGGCGTGAACGCTCCTGCCGCAACCATCTGTGCCGTCTTGATGGTCGTAGAGGGCAGCGCCACGGCTGCCAACTTTTCACAGGACGTTTTCGTCGCGGTCTGCGCCTCGACCGTATCGCCCCGCCCGAGCACGCCGGCGACGCCGCACACGACGAGCGCGCCGAAGCCAACGACGGTGTATGCCTTCATGATGTCGTCCCTCATCGAGGTCGGGCGTGCGATCGCGATCGCGTGCGACCGGCGCGCGCAAAGTACCACGCGATCTTCACCTCAACAATCCCTGAAACCAGTGATTCGCAGCCGTTTGCCGGCTCGCGCCCGGCAGGCGCCCCGCGAGCGCCGGCGGCCGCACACGAATTCCGGCGCGCGATCGCGCGGCACCGATCCCTGGAATCGGGGATGCGGCCACAAGCCGATCTGCCGCTATACTCCGCCGTGATGCAGCGCCGATCACTGTCAGCGATGAGCGCGCTCGTCCTGCTCGCCGTCACGTGGACGCCTTCCGCGCGCGCCGCCGATCTGCACAACGTCCTCACCGACTACAGCATCAGCTCATGGATGAAGAAGGACGGCCTGCCGCCTGGAGACATCTGGGCCCTCGTGCAGGACAAGAAGGGCTACTTGTGGCTGGGCGGCGACGGCGGCGTGCTGCGGTTCGACGGCGTCCGGTTTGTCGCCGCGTCGGCGATCGGGGTTGCGGGCCTTCCGCGACTTCCCGCGCATGCATTGCTCGCATCACGGGATGGCAGCTTGTGGGTGGGGTTCGGCGGCGCCGGCGGAATCAGCCGCATTCACGACGGACGCGTGGTGAACTACGAGTCGGCCGGCACCCTCATCTCGGACGAGGTCACGGCGATCGTCGAGGACCGCGACGGGACGGTCCTCGCTGCGTCCAGCGGCAGGCTGCTGCGCTTTACGGGCGATCGATGGACGGAATGGCAGCTGCCGCTGACGCATCCGGTTCGCACCGCCTACGTGGGACCGACCGGCGATCTGTTCGTGGTGACCGACACGGCGATCTTGAGGCGCATCGGCGCTGACAGATTCGAGACCGTCAGCGAGCCGGGCGCCCCGGGACAGAAAGTGGTTCAGGATGGCCGCGGCGGCAGCTGGATCACGGATCCGTTCGCCGGCTTTCGATCGATCGGCGGCCGTGGCGACGACCTCGAGCCGCCGCGACACGGCAAGGGCGTGAGCCTGTTTCGCGACCGGCGCGGCAACCTGTGGGTCGGCACGTTCGGACAGGGACTCTGGCGTGTGCAGATCGACGACAACCCAGGGGGGCCGCACATCGACATCGCGACCGATCAGACGGGGCTGGCGAACAATGCGATTCTGTCGCTGCTCGAGGATCGCGACGGCAACATCTGGGTCGGTACGCCGAATGGCCTCAGCCGGCTGACGCCGCACAAGTTCACCCACATGAGCGAGCTCGGCCTCGTGACCGGCGTCGAAACCACGCCTGACGGCCACGTGTGGGCCGCGACCGCCGACGGCGTCGCCGAGATCCTCTCCGGCGAGCGCCGCGTCCTGAAGCGCCACCTGAGTGGCAGCGCCATCCGCGCGATGCACGCCGACAGCCACAACACGCTGTGGATCGCCACCGATCGCGGTGTCGTGCGGCTGCGAAGCGGCCCTGGACAGGCCAGGATTTCTCCGGTGACGCCGATCGTGCGGGCCGTCGCCGCCATCACCTCGGATCACCACGGCGGCGTCTGGATGTTCGACCACGAACGCGGCCTGGTCCGTTGGCACGACGGACACCTCGAGGCGCGCGCACTCCCTCCCAGGCTGCCGCAGTCGACCGTGGAGACCATGCTCACCGATTCGAACGGCCGGCTCTGGATCGGTTCGAGGCAGGGTGTCGTCGTGATGATCGATGCGACCGGCACCGCGCACACCTTCGACGCGCCAGACGGTCTCGACGTCGGCACGTGCCGCGCGTTTTACCAGGATTCCACGGGGACCATCTGGGTGGTCGGCAACCGGGCGCTTGCGCGGTTCAAGGACGGACGATTCGTCACGTTGCCGCAGGAGAACTGGTATCCGGCGACGCTCACGACGCTCGTCGAAGACGCTCGTGGAGACCTGTGGTTCGGCGCCGCGTGGGGTCTCGTGCGCATCCATCGGGGGGAGCTCGATCGTGACATCAAGGCGCGCTGGGACCGGGTGAGCGCCAGCCTCTTCGACACGGCTGACGGCGTCCCCGGAACGACGCGGTGGGGCGGGCAGCGCAGCGCCGTGCGCACCAGCGACGGGTTGCTCTGGTTCGTTACCGCGCGCGGCCTCACCATTGTCGATCCGGGCGTCCTTCGTCCCACGCGGGAAACGGCGCCAATCGAGCTCGAAGAGGTCAGCGTGAACAACCAGCCGGTCACACCGCGCGCGCAGACGGCGTTGCCCGCGGGAATGAAGCGGCTCGAGATCGGCTACACCCTGGCGGAGTTGTCGTCCACGCTCAAGACGCGGTTTCGCTACCGCCTCGATGGGCTCGACAGCGACTGGGTGGACGCGGACACGCACCGGCAGGCGATTTACACCAACCTTCGTCCAGGATCGTACGTCTTCCGCGTGGAGGCCTCCGCGGGCGACGGGGACTGGGTTGCGCCGGGCGCCACGTGGGATTTCTCCGTCGCGCCGGCTTTCTATCAGCGGCTCTGGTTCTACGGTCTCATCTTCGCCGGGCTCGTGGCGGTGATCTGGTCGGTGTCGTGGCTGCGTGCGGCGGAGGTGCGCCGGCAGTTTGCGCTGCTACTGAGCGAACGGGTGCGCCTGAGCCGCGAGATCCACGACACGCTTCTTCAGAGCCTCGTCGGTGTGTCGCTGCAGCTCGACCATCTCGGCAACCGGCTGGGCACCGCCGCAGATCGCGATCAGCTCACGCGCATGCGGAAGCAGATCGATGGGTACGTGCGCGAAGCACGCCAATCGATCTGGAATCTCAGGTCTTCCATGCTCCAGCAGTCCGACCTCACGACGGCGCTGCGACAGAGCGGCGAGCGCGCCACCGAGAGCGCGATCCAGTTCGATTTCACGATCACCGGCACGCCGCACCGGTGTGCGTCGGCACTCGAGGAACAGGTCTTGCGCGTTGGACAGGAGGCGATGACCAACGCCGTACGGCATTCGCACGCGCAGTCGATTCACATGCAGCTCGACTACGGCGAGCACACCCTGAGGCTTCGTATTGCGGACGATGGCTGCGGGTTCGAGCCGCCGGAACTGGGAAATGGCCACGCCAAGCAGAGCCGCTTGAACGCGCACTGGGGCCTCTTGAGCATGAAAGAGCGTGCAGAGACGGTCGATGGCACGCTCCGCCTTTCGAGCGCCGTGGGCGCGGGTACGGTCATCGAGCTCACTGTGCCCATGGCATCGTCATGAGCGTGGCCACCAGCGGCCCGCCGGCGCCCCGGATCCGGCTGCTCTGTGTCGACGACCACCGAATCGTGCGCGAAGGGATCGCGCTCATCATCGGGGGTCAGCCAGACATGGAGGTCGTCGGGCTGGCAGGAACGGCTGAAGAGGCGGTGGACCTTTTTCGGCGCCGGCGTCCCGACGTGACGCTGATGGACCTTCAGCTGGGAGCCGTCTCCGGCGTTCACGCCATCGGCACCATTCGCCAGGAGTTCCCCGACGCACGGATCATCGCCCTCACCATGTATCGTGGAGACGAGGACATCCACCGCGCGCTCGAGGCCGGCGCGATTGCCTACTTGCTGAAGGATTCGCTAGCCGACGATCTGCTCGGCATCGTTCGCGAGATTCACGCGGGGCACCGTCCCGACTTCACCGCGGAGATCAAGGCCCGATTGGCCGAGCGCGCTCACCGCCCCTCGCTGACGCCGCGGGAGAATCAAATCATCGAGCTGATTGCGCAGGGCATGCGCAACAAGGAGATCGCCATGACGCTGGCGATCGGCGAGGAAACCACGCAGTCGCACATCAAGAACATCCTCGCCAAGCTCGACGCGAAGGATCGCACCGCCGCGGTCAACATCGCGCTGCGGCGCGGGATCATCCATATCCGCTGAGACGTGCGACTCGCGCCCAATAAAGCTTTTCCATTGGACGAGCGGTCCGGCGCCCGGGGCGTGGTAGCATCCCGGCGATGAGCACCTGCTTCTGCCGCCCGGCCCGTCACCTTGCCGCCCTCGCTTTCTCGGCCTTCTTCGTCGCGGCGCCTCCACACGCGTTCGCGCAGGTCCCCGACCGTCTCACCGACGAGCAGTTCTGGAGCCTGTCCAGAGAGTCGTCGGAGGAAGACGGCGTCTTTCGATCGGACAACCTGCTTTCCAACGAGACGACGTACCAGTGGATCGTCCCGCGACTCGTCCAGACAGCCAAGCTCGGGGGCGTCTACATCGGTGTGGGCCCGGAGCAGAACTTCACGTACATGACCGCGCTCCGGCCGACGATGGCCTTCATCGTGGACATCCGCCATGGCAACCTGGACGTCCACCTGCTCTACAAGGCCCTCTTCGAGCTGTCGACGGACCGCGCGGACTTCGTGTCGCGTCTCTTCTCGCGAAAGCGCCCCAGCGGCCTGACGGCGCAGTCGTCGATTGCCGAGATCTTCGAGGCGGTGGACAAGAGCGAGACCACTCCCGCCATTTACGATGACAACCTCAAGGCCATCGAAGACCGCCTGACGAACGTCCATCACTTTGCGCTCTCGCCAGGAGACCACGAAGGCATCGAGTGGGCGCTCAGCAACTACTCACACTTCGGCCCGGCGATCAGCTATAACTCGAGCCTCTCGGAGGGCGTCCCGCCGGTCATCGTCGGCGCCATGGCCGCCGGCCCGCGCTTCGGCAACCAGTTCGTGACCTACGAGAGCCTGATGCTCTCGCAGGACGGCCGCGGAGACAACCGCAGCTTCCTCGCGACCGAACCGGCCTTTCAGTTCCTGAAGGATCTCGAAGGCCGCAACAAGGTCATCCCCGTCGTCGGCGATTTCGGCGGGACGAAAGCGATTCGCGCGGTCGCGGCGTATTTGACGGGCATCCACGCAACGGTGTCGGCGTTCTACCTGTCGAATGTCGAACAGTTCCTCGTCCAGGGCGGGTTGTACTACAGGTTCTGCCGCAGCGTCTCGATGCTGCCGACCGACGACACCAGCATGTTCATCCGTTCGGGCCGCGGCGGCCCCTATACGATGACGGCGACGGGGGTCGGCGTGCAGAACTCGTCGTCCGCGCTCATACAGCCGGAGCTGTCCCACTGTCCGACCGCTCTCGAGCAGGATGGCCGCTAGCGGCGGACGCGAAGTAAGACTTAGTTGCCCTTCGTCGCCATGAACTCGACCAGGCGGCCCTGCGTCAGGTCTTCCGGGCGCCGCCCGAAATTGATCTGGCCGTTCTCCAACTTCCCGATGTAGACGAACACCGCCGTGCCGGTGCCGAACGGCATTGTCACCTTGAACGTGATCAGGTCGCCTTTCACGATTCCCCAGGTGATCGGTGCCGGCGCAGGCACGTCCTGAATCAGCATCGAGCCGGTCACTTTGCCTTCCATCGTGTTCAGCGTAATTTTCAGCGTCTGCGACGCGGCCGGGGCGGGCCGTAGCACGTTGGCGTTCCACGTTCCGTCGAACGCGCTGTCCGCCTGCGTCGCGGCGGCGAATCCGAGTACGGCCAGCGTCACGAGCAGACTCTTCAGCATCGCGGTCTTCTCCTTGAGATCACGGGGGTGACTGCGCTCCGCCTCGGAAGGCGCGCGCACTCACGCTATTTGTGTTCGACGCCGGGAACCCCACCCGCAGGATTCCTCACGAGCTTGTTGTACTGCTGCACTTCATCGAGCGGCACGCACTTGTCTTCGGCCAGGCCGCTCCAGCCCACGCCAACCGCGATATCCGCTGGAGTGATGTAGCGGAAGCGTACGAGGTCGCTTTTCCACGGCTGCGTGTACAGCTTCGGATCGGTCACGGTAATGGTGAGCTCGAGAATGTTCTGCGCCACGCGATGCCACCGCTCCTCGACGCTCGCCTGGTCGCTCGTGGGGTAACCAAAGTGATCGAGCCACTGACGCTCGTCGAGCCCGACGGTGTTCACGACCAGAATGTCCCCCTCCCACTTGCCCGCGGAGTAACCATTCCAGCGTGGGAGGTATTCGTCCACCTTCGGCAATGACCGGCCGTCGAGCCACACTTCGCGGAAATCCCAGGTCCACTCGAACTTCTGCACGAACCGATTGGGCGTCATGACTATTTCCATGGGCGACGGATCGTAGAGCAGCAGCCGCACGAGTCCGAGAGGATTGCACGCGCCGACGTAGTCATTGCCCTGCGCCGGCGGAATCGCACGGCGTCGGCCAATCGGCACATTGGCTTCCTGAGCCTGGGGCGTGCCGACTCTCGCTCCGTACGAGGGCTTCTGCGCCTCGAACTTCCGCCGCCCTTCGGGCGTCCACTTCGGTTCTTCAGTCGCATTGAAGCCGTACTTGTCGCCGCGCCAGATGCCGGACAGGTCCTTGGCATCGAAGGGCAGATTGTTGGGAACGAGTTGGCCCCGGCCGCCGCCGCCTTGGCGAAGGGCATTGCCGCCTCCCCGGCCGGCCTGCTGCGCCGCAAGGACCGATCCCGATGCGAACAGCAGCACGGCGCCTAACTTCACGAGCAATCGGCTGGACATCTGGAACTCCTTCCTGCGGTTCGAATCTCGGCGACGTTCACTCCAGGCGCATGAACCTACTGCGACATCTCGCTCGGTTTCATACCGAACACGAGAATCGCGGAAATGAGCGAGAGCAGCGATATCTGGATTTGACCGGCAACCCCCCAGCCCCAGTTCGCTACGAGCGAGCCCATCATGTAACCACCGAGCGCGCCCCCCGCGTAGATGCTCGAGATGAACATGCTGGAGCCTTTATTGGCCAGGCTGCGGCGAAGTGACTTGATCTGGGCGCCGGCGAGGTTCGTATAGACGATGGCGCCGCCGGAGATGCCGACGAGGAGGGCCATGAGCCTGTACACCCCGATGCCCAGGCCCGGTACGTACAGGAAGACGCCCAGCACGACCAACACCAGCGAAGCGCCGCTGAGGACGAATTTCGTCGGAAAGCGATCGCCCAGCTGACCCGCAAAAAAGGACGCCAGCGACCCCAGACCGAAGAACGACACGACCCCGCCCGCCTGCGCAGGCGTGAACTTCATGACCTCCCGCAGGAAGGTGGGATAGAGGCCAAGGTACCCATAAATGGTCAGCCCGTACAGGACGCTCAGCACCGAAAAAAGGATCGTGTTGTGATTGAGGAGAGAGTCCGCGCCGCCCGTCGCGCCGGTTTGCTGGACCACCCCTTTGGCCTCGGTCAACCATGAGCGTACGAGAAGGGCGACCAGGATCGCGAGGGCGATACCGATAAGGCCAAAGACGATCATCGGCGTCTGCCATCTGCCGGTGCTGGTTCGGATGGTGCCGACGGCCCAGGGGCCGATGAGCGAGCCGAGCCCGAAGCACATGTTGACGATCCCCACGGCCGCGACGCGGGTCTTGGAAAAATAGCTCGCGGACAGCGCGAACATACTGGTCGCCAGGAACGACATGCCGGCACCCTGCATGACGATGAACAGGAACATGCTGGCGAAACCGGTGGCCTGCGTGAACAGCAAGGTGGCGACGGAGAACAGCGCGATCCCCAGGAGGAGCACGGTCCGCCGTGAGGTTCGCGCGATGAGTGCGCCGCCGGGCAAACCCGCGAGCGCAATGCCCAGCGTAAACATCGTGGTGAGCGCGCCCATCTGCGGCGGCGTGATGCCAAGGGCGGCACGAATGTCCGGGGCGAGGACATTGATGAGGTAGCGATCCGCCGACATCAACGTGTAACTGACCAGCAGCAGGCCAAACATGGCCATTGCAGCGGTCCGGGTGCCGGATTGTTCGGCCGGCGCCACCGTCATCACTCTAGCGGTTGAAGCCATCTCTTCTCTCCCGTGTTTTGCATACCGCGAAGCGAAGCGAAGCGCGCATGCTACCACGCTTTGCGGGCACGCCTCGCGGTCCTGTACGGATCGAGGGACGCCCCGCGTTCCGCGCGCCGCGTCGCGCGCCTTATGCATGACGAGAATGGGACCACGGGATTGATGACTTCTTCCGAGGTTCGCCGTTGACAGGAACATTCGCGGGTGCAATACTCCCCGCCGGAGTGGCGGACCACGTGCGCCGTGTCCGCCGATCCAATCGGCTGATGAACTGATGGGCGGCAACGGTCGCGCCCGTCACGACCAAATCCTTCGCCCCGTTCACTTGAAAACGACGGAACACGCTATGGACATGTTCAGCTCGACACGCGGCGCGCGGGCCGCCTCACTGGTCTTTCGCGGCGCCTTATGGGCGGGACTCGGGTTGACGCTGGTCACCCTGTCGGTCCGCGTCATCGGTCAGGAAGGGGCCGGGGGCGGCACGCCTCAGGGAGCCCCTCCGGGGTGGGCTGAGCCGGTGAACCTCTATGGACCCAACAATCCGTACGCCCCGCCGCGCGAGGATGGGGAGATTCATCCCCTGCCGGTCCGCGGCCAGGTCTGGCTGCTCGGAGGCGAACCAGGGGCGTCGAACGTCGCCGTGCAGTTCGGCGACCAGGGGGTGCTCATCGTCGACACGGGCACCAAGGCGATGGCGCCCAAGCTGCTCGCGCAGATCCAGCGGCTCGCCCAGGAACGCGGCGGCGAGCACAAGGAAATCCGCAAGATCATCAACACCAATGGGCGCCTCGACCACGTGGGCGGCAACGAGACGATTGCCAAGGCCGGCAGCCAGATTATTTCCGGCGAAGAACGGGCGCAGCAGGCGGCGTTCGTGAGCCCGAGCGCCGAGGTGGTCGCCCACGAGAACGTGCTGCGGCGCATGGGAGCGGATGCCGCGTTCCGGGGGCTGGAGCCGACCGATCCGCAAAGCTTCGAACTGGACAACAGTCGCTTCAACGGCGAGGCCGTGCAGAGTTACCACCCGGTCAGTGGCACGACCGACAGCCAGCTGATCGTCCTGTTCCGCGGCTCGGACGTGATCCTCGCCGGTGACGTGGTCGACATGAATACGTATCCGGTGATCGACACGAAGGCCGGAGGGACCATCGACGGCGAGCTGGTAGCGCTCAATAAGATCATCGACATGGCGGCGCCTGGGCCCCAGGCCGAAGGCGGCACCGTCATCATCCCGGGCCATGGTCATTTGACCGACCAGTCGGAAGTGGCGCTCTACCGGAACATGCTCACGATCATCCGCAACACCATCCAGTACTACAAGAATCAGGGGAAGACGCTGCAGCAGGTGCTCGACCTCAAGCCCAGTGCGGGGTACGACCAGCGCTGGGGCGGCCCGAGCGGTTCGTCGACGACGCGCGACTTCATCACGGCGGTCTACCAGACCCTGCCCGCCAAGGGGCCGGTGTTCTTCCAGATGAAGACCGTCACAACGACGCCGTCCGGCAAGCAGTTCTGAGATTTCGGGAGACGCCATGAAGCTTCATTCAATCGTCAGTTCCGCCGCGCTGGCAGGCGCGCTCGCGCTCGTGCAGGGCGCGCTCGCCGCGCAGGCTCCGCCCCCCGCGCAGGGAAGGGGTGGGCAGGGTGCCGCGCCTCCACCTCAAGGAAGGGGCGGCCAGGCGGCGGCCGCGCCGGCGCCGCCGCCGCCCGCACAGCAGGCAGCCCTCATCGACCTGACGGGTTACTGGGTGTCGGTCGTGGACGAAGACTGGCGCTTTCGCATGATGACGCCGCCCAAGGGCGACTACGCCCAGGTGCCGCTCAATGCCGCCGCTCGCAAGATCGCCGACCAGTTCGACCCGGCGCAATACGGCGGGGCGAAATATCAGACCTCACAGATCATCGACTGCCGCGCCTATGGAGGCGCCGGGCTGATGCACATGCCGACGCGCCTGCACATCACGTGGGACTCGCCGGAGGTGCTCAAGATCGAGACCGACTGGGGCGTGCAGACGCGTCTCCTGCATTTCACGCCTGGCAAGCCCTTCGGAGACGTCGACATGGCACTCAGGATCGGTGACGTCGGCGGGAGCCACGGACCGGCGTCGATGCAGGGCTATTCGGTGGCGGCCTGGGAGCAGCCCCTTCGATTCAACCAGCCGTTCTTTCAACGCAACGCACCGGCGCGCGGCGGTGGGCTTGGAAATAACCGCACAGGGGAAGGGCAGGCAGGCGGAAGCCTGGGTGTGGTGACGACCGACCTGTCCCCCGGCTGGCTGCGGCGGAACGGCGTCCCTTACAGCGGCAAGGCGCGTCTGATCGAGCACTTCATGACGTTCCAGGATCCGACGGGCAAGGATTGGTTCACCGTGACCACCGAAGTCGACGATCCCGAGTACCTGAATACGCCGTTCTTCGTCAGTGCGGAGTTCCAGAAGGAGCCGGACGGCTCGAAATGGGCGCCTCACCCGTGCAAGCAGGTCGCCGCACAGTGATTCACGTGGGTCAGAAAAACAGTCGAGAGATGCATATCATGCGAATCAATCTACGTCTTTCGCTGGCTGCCGCTGCCATCGGCGTCGCCGCGTTGCTCGCCCCCCAACCGGTGGCTACTCAGTCGCTGATGTCCGGCTACTGGAACCCGTTGGGTCACCAGGATAACTACAACTACGGTGGGGGCCCGGACCCCGGGGACTTCTCCGGGCTGCCGATTACGGACGCGGCCCGAAAGATCGCGCAGCAGTACGACGCCGACGAGTTCGAGATGCCGGAGCTGATGTGTCGACCGTTTTCGGCAACGTACGGTCCGCGGGCGCTGAGCACCATGCGCGTCTGGGAGACGACCGATCCGCAGACCGAGGAGCAGGTCAAGATCGAGACGCAGATGGCGTTTGCCGTCCAGCACCGGACGATCTGGATGCCGGCGTCACATCATCCGGCTCCGTCGCCGCTGGACCAGCACACCTGGCAGGGATACTCCACGGGCAAGTGGGTTGGCAACGTGCTCTGGGTGCACACCGACCACCTGAAGCCGCACTACCTCCAGCGTAGCCAGGGACTGCCGCTCTCGGATCGAACGACCATGGACGAGCGGATCTTCCGCTATGGCAACATCCTGGTCGATATCATGATGATCTCCGATCCGGCATACATCTCGCGGCCGTTCATCTACAGCAAGCTGTACGCGGAAATCCCCCATGGGAACATGGATCCGTATCCGTGCTCGGTGCACAATCAGGTTCCCGCTCCCCAGGGGTACGTGCCGATGCGCCTGCCCTTCTACACGACGAACTACAACGATCTGTTCGCGAACAAGGGCATCCCGCTCGAAGCAGCGAGGGGCGGGGAGCAGACGATGTTTCCCGAGTATCAGGACTACATGAAGAATCTGCCGCCCAATCCGCCATACAAAGATCTCCAGGCGGAACAGCAGAAGCAGATGGACGAACAGAACGCCGCCATCGCCCAGGGGAAGGGTCAGTAAGTCCACGTCCGTACACACGAAGAGCCGGCTGTCGCGAAGACGAGCCGGCTCTTTGTCGTATCTCAGCTAGCCGTACAGGGCGTCGGCCGGAACTTCGAGGCGTCCGGCTCCTTCTTGAAGTGCGTGCTGGTGATGAAGTCGCCGTTCCCCATCAAATACTTCGGGTCGTGCACGATCGTCGTCACGGTGAACCACTCGTCGCCGTTCGGCTCGCGGTGACGATCGAAGTACTCGGTCATCGTTGCCGTGGCGCTGTAGGGCACGCCGTTCTTGCGGAGATAGCCGGCCTTCATGTGCGACGTCTCGACCTTGAGGTCGCCACCCTGAGGTCCGCGAGCCGCCGCAGCACCACCGCCGCCACGGCCGCCGGCGAATTCCCAGGTCGCTGCCGAGTAGCCTTGCCAACCGGCCTCACCGGCCGGGGGCATCGGATCGCCGAAGTGCAGCAGCCGGGTCTGCTGGCCGGCGTCGGTCACGATCTTCAGAGTGTTCGGATCCTGCCACGAGATCTGCAGTCGGCCCGGCACGCGCATGATCGCGGCGGCACCGTACGAACGGCAGGCGTTGCCCTCCGCCGTGTCCTTGGCCGGATCCCACGTGTCGGCTACGCGGCGCCCTTCGGGATTGAGCGGGACGCTCGAGTAATCTCCTTTGGGCGGCGTGACCATGCGCCAGCGCCAGTCTTCGGTGACGACCGATACCCAGTTGCCGGTCAGGTCGATCGGGGCCTGCGCCTGTGGCGTCGGCGGTGGCGCGGCCCCGGCGCCACCCTGCGCCCGCAGCACACCAGCTTGGCCGAGGGCGCCGAGTGCGAGCGACAGCGCCGCCGCGCTCACCACGAGCGGAGCCGTTCGCGCCCGCGACATTCTTTCAGACATTCTTTTTCCTCCCAACGATTTCGCCGCACTGTTCGGGTGTCCCCGAAGCGCCACCCGACGCGTATTCTACACAAGCGTCGAGAAGCCGCGATGACAGAGCCGACGCTGTCTTGACACCATCCGTACGCGCTTGGTACCTTCGCCAGCTACCATGGCGTCCACCGGCTCGACCAAGCCGCCCGCAACACACGTGAAATCGTTCGTTTACCAGCAGCCAGCACGTCGCGTCATCTTCGGCCCGAATTCGATCGAGCGCCTGCCGGATGAGGTCGAGCGCCTGGGCACTCGCGCGCTCGTGCTGTCGACGCCCGAGCAGGGTGCCGACGCCGAGCGGGTCGCCGCCCAGCTCGGCGACCTCTCCGTCGGCGTCTTCACTGACGCCGCCATGCACGTCCCCATCGACGTGGCGCGCAGGGCCAGGGAGGAAGCTGCGCGTCTCGGTGCCGACGTCTACGTCACCGTCGGCGGCGGCTCGACGACCGGACTCGGCAAGGTCATCGCGCTCGAAACCGGCCAGCCGATCGTTGCCGTACCGACCACGTTTGCAGGATCGGAGATGACGCCGATCTACGGCATCACCGAGCCAGGCCTGAAGAAGACCGCCCGCGACGACAAGGTGTTGCCCCGGACCGTCATCTACGACCCGGTCCTCACGCTCACCTTGCCGGCGCACATCGCCGGGCCCTCGGGCATGAATGCCATCGCCCATTGCGTCGAGGCGATCTATGCGCCAGACGCCAACCCGATCGTCACGCTGATGGCGGCCGAAGGTATTCGCGCGCTGGCGTCGGCTCTCCCGATCGTTGTCTCCGAACCGACCAATCTCGACGCCCGCGCCGACGCGCTGTACGGCGCGTGGCTGGCGGGTATCGCGCTCGGTTCGACGACCATGAGCATCCACCACAAGCTCTGTCACACGCTCGGCGGCACGTTCAACCTGTCGCACGCCGACGTCCATACCGTGATTCTCCCGCATGCGACGGCTTACAACGCGGAAGCCGCGCCCTCGGCGATGCGGCGCATCGCCGAGGCGCTCGGCGCCGACAACGCGGCGCAGGGGATCTACGACCTCATCAAGAAAATCGGCGCACCCCTGGCGCTCAAGGACATCGGGATGCCGGCCGACGGCCTGGACAAGGCGGCGAAGCTCGCAACCGAAAACCCGTATTACAACCCGAAGCCGATCGAGTACCACGCCATCCGCGAGCTGCTCGAGCACGCGTACCACGGCACGAGACCGACTTAGGACCGGGGGCTCAGGGCTCGGGGACGGTCGTCCGCGTCAGCTCGCGGAGCACGGAGTCGGGTGCCACTTCGAGCCATCCGCTTCCTGCTTGAAATTCGAGCTGGTGATGAAGTTCCCGTTGAGATACGTCGGGTCGTTGACGCTCGTCACGACGACGAGCCACGTGGAGCCGTCCGGCTCCGGATGCCGGTCGAAGTACTCCGTGACGACCGCGTTCGCGCTGAAGGGCACGCCGTTCCTGCGAAGGTAACCGGGCCTGATATGGGTGGTGACCACTTTCAGCGTGCCACCCTGCGGACCTCGGGCCGCGCCGCCGCCACCGCGTCCACCTGCGCCCCGTGCGGCGCCCGCGGCCGCTGGCGGAGCCCCAGCGCCTGGCCCAGCCGGGAAAG
>JADMIO012727054.1_pt1 | contig 22351 bp, 22 predicted proteins | sample 8958161 | NCBI WGS metagenome assembly JADMIO01 (sample SAMN16585339, study PRJNA669376) | soil metagenome | isolation source: Crop rotation soil | place: USA: Cullars Rotation, Alabama | collected 2011 | reverse complement strand
AGCGCATCAGCGCCGGCAACTATGGCGGCCAGCTCGGGCCCTTCCATTTCAAGCTGCGCGAGCTCCTGCAATGACGGCCCTGACGCTCACGTTGCGCGCAGCACCAGCTCGCGACATCGATGTTTCCGGTCTGACGCCGGAGCGCGTTGCCGGGCTCGACCCGGGGGCGCTCGGTGCGCTGCGCTTGCCCGGCGGTGACGAGGTCGCCGATCTTTTCGAGATCGCCCCCGGCGATGCGCGACACATCGTTTTTCGCGGCGCGACCGCGCGGCTCACGCACATCGGCGCGGGCATGCGCACCGGCGACATCACCGTCGAGGGCGACTGCGGCGCCCGCGCCGGCCAGGGCATGCGCGGGGGCCGCTTGCTCATAACCGGCGACGCTGGCGATTTTGTGGGAGGCGCACCGGCCGGCGCGCGCCAGGGCATGCGCGGCGGCCTGGTTGCGATTCACGGCAATGCCGGCGCTCGCGTCGGAGAGCGCATGCGCCGCGGCCTGATCCTGATCGGCGGCGATGCCGGCGCCTGTTGCGGCTCGAACATGCTCGCCGGAACGATTTACGTGGCCGGAAACGTCGGCGCCCTGCCCGGATTCGCACTCAAGCGCGGCACTTTGCTGCTGGGCCGCGCTCCGCAGTCGCTGCCGGTGACGTTTCAGGACAGCGGCGAGCACTGCCTGCTGTTCCTGACCCTGCTCGATAAACAACTGCAGCGCGAAGGCGCGGGCTTCGCGCGCTTCCTGCCCCTGGCAAAAAAAGCGCGGCGCTATTGCGGCGATCTCGCCTGCGGCGGTACCGGTGAAATTCTGGTATTCACGTAAGCCCGGCGCACTAGCGGGCGTTCTCCAGGTCGGAGATGCGTTCCTCGTAAGCGTGCAGCATGCATTCGACCTCGTTGCAGGCATCGCGCACATCGCGCATCCACACCCGCTGGCTTTCCATCAGCTCGCGCGGGTTCGCGCCGCGATGCAGCGCTTCCCGGAAAGCGTACGCCAGGCGCTGATCCGCCTCGGCCAGCCGCGAATTCGAACACAGCAGTTTTTCGGTATTGGTATGCGCGCGGCTGCAATCGATCACGGCAAAGGCCGGATGTGGCGCCAGTATCGCCGCCGCAGCCAGAGCAGGCAGCCATCTGTGCAGAAAGCGCGGACCCATGGTGTCTCCCTCACTCGAACGCCGCGTGCGCCGGCACGCTCAGACGCACAGGCGCCCGCCCTGCAGCAGCGGCACGGCCTTGAGCTTGCTCAGCCCCGCCGCGTAATGCACCTCATGCGCGAGATTGCGCTCGATCATCATGCGCCCGACGCGCGCGCGCAACAGGCAGTCGGCCGGGTCCTCGCTGCGGTACAGGCTGCGCACCGCCAGTGCCGCGTCGGAAAAATCGCTGTTCTCATCGAGCACGCGCGAGAGCAGGTCGACCAGATAGCCGGCGCCGTACAGGTCTTCCAGGTTGACCATGCCCATCGACCCGGAACACACGATCAGGATGGTTTTGCCTGGATGCAGCTGCAGTACCCGGTCCACCACTGCTTCGCCGTTCAGCAACGCGGCCGCGTAAACGTGATCGGCCCCGGAGGACTGGCGCAAGGCGACCGTACCGTTGGTGGTGGAGTAAATCAGCTTGCGGCCGGCGATCTTTTCCTCCATCAGGGCGAGCGGCGTGGGCGAAGCGAATCCCGGCAGGGTCTCCGCGTAGAGCTCGCCGGCGAGCACGTAACTGCCATGCGGATGCTTCTGCGCTTCCGCCCGGGCGCCGGCCTCATCCAGGGTCGGAATGACCTCGCTGGCGCCGTGGGCGAGCGCGGCGATGATGGTCGATGTGGCGAACAGCACATCGAGCACGATCGCCACCTTGCCTTCGAGGCGCTCGTGATCGAGTTCCTCCTTGCGATACAGCACATGAACCTTGTGCCTGAACTGCATGCTCACGTCGCGGGGCTCCCGGGATTGCGGCGGCGGAACAGGCCATGGCCCTGCATGGACATCACCTTCTCGCCTTTCTGGTTGAACACTTCCCACAGGTTATTGACGATGCCGATGTCGGGCTTGCTCTTGGAAGCGCGCGTGTCGAGCGTCGTGCGCCGCGCGCTGAGGGTATCGCCCGGTCGCACCGGTTTGAGCCATTTGAGGTTCTCGATGCCGGGGGAGCCGACGCTGGCGGCTCGCGCCAGGTAGGCGTCGCACATCATGCGCATGACCATGGCGCAGGTGTGCCAGCCGCTGGCAATCAGGCCGCCGTACATCGAGTGTCTGGCCGCGGCCTCGTCGATATGGAATGGCTGCGGGTCGTACTGTTTGGCAAAGGCGATGACTTCGTCGCGTTCCACCCGTCTCTCGCCGATTTGCTCGACTTCGCCCACCTTGAAATCTTCCCAGTACCTGACGCTCACGATCCGTTCACCCGGCGATTGAATTTTGGCTAGATCCTCACCCAGGACTTGCGCGCCGGCTGCCGGTGCGCGCCGGCGTCGCCTTTTTGCAAAGTCGCAAAGCGCGTGCGCTGGGCAGCCGCATTGCCGAACAGCACGTCGATTGCCGTCAGACGCTTGAAGTAATGGCTGACGTTCAACTCGTCGGTCATGCCCATGCCGCCGTGCAACTGCACGGCCTGCTGGCCGACGAAACGTCCCGCGCGGCCGGCCATTTCCTTGGCTGCCGCGACGGTGCGGCGGCGTTCCAGGACATCCGCCGAGTCGACTTTCGAAGCCGCCAGCAACGCCATCGAGCGCGCCTGTTCGATCTGGATCAGCATGTCCACGGCGCGATGCTGCAAAACCTGGAAGCGACCGATCGGCTGGCCGAACTGCTGGCGCGTCTTCAGGTACTCGAGCGTTGCCGCGTGCAGGGCGTCCATTACGCCCACCGCCTCTGCGCACAATGCAGCCATCGCACGATCCAGTACGGTGTGGATTACCGGCGTGGCCTCGTCCAGGCTGCCAATCACGGCTTCCTGCGCGAGCTCCACGCCGCCGAGTTGCAGGTCGAGCGCCCGGGTGCCGTCGAACAGCGGGTATTCCTGGCCGCCGAGATTCTGCTCGTGCGCATCGACCAGGAATAGGGTGATGCCGCGTGCATCGCCGGGACTGCCAGCAGTGCGTGCAGACACGACGAACTTGTCGGCCACCGAGCCGTGCAGCACCAGCGTTTTGGCGCCTTCGAGCACGAAGCCGTTGCCCTTGCGCACCGCCCGGGTCTCGACATGGCCGAGATCGAAGCGCGCGTTCGGCTCGCCGTGTGCGAAAGCCAGAATCGATGAACCGTCGATGACTTTCGGCAGCAGGCTCTCCTGCTGGCGTTCGGAACCCGCCAGTGCCACGCAGCCGCCCGCCAGCACGACGGTGGCAAGATAAGGCTCGAGCGCCAGATTGCGCCCGAGCGCCTGCATCACCAGCATCGTTTCCACCCCGCCGCCGCCGAATCCGCCCCGATCGGGCGCGAACGGTACGCCGAGCACGCCGAGCGAAGCCAGGCCTTGCCAGAGCTGCACGCTCATCGGCTGGCGATCCGCGAGCATCTGCCGGCGCTGGTCGAAGCTGAAATTCTTTTCCAGGAAGCGCTCGACGCTGTCCTTGAGCATCGCCTGTTCTTCAGTGAGGTTGAAATCCATATCCTGTAGACCTTGAACCACGGAGATCACGGTAGAGCAGGGAGAAGTTCGAAACGCCATTGCCCTCCAGCTGCCGTGCCATTGTTTGCCTCCGTGTTCTGCGTGTCCTCCGTGGTAATTTTGACGTTCAGAGTCCCAGCACCATCTGCGCGATGATGTTGCGCTGGATTTCGTTGGAGCCGCCGTAGATCGTGGTCTTGCGGTAGTTGAAGTAGCGCGAGGCGAGCGGCGCGGCGTAGTCCGGCCCGACGTGCGCGCCGATCCAGTGGTCGCCCCACGCCATCGGCAGATACGGCAGCGCGTAGGGACCGACCGCGTCCATCATCAGTTCCGTCAGCTCCTGCTGGATTTCAGTGCCCTTGATCTTGAGGATGGAGGCTTCGGGACCAGGCGCCTTGCCGTCCCGATCGGCGCTGGCCACGCGCAGGCAGGTGATCTCGAGCGCCATCAGGTCAATCTCGAGGCGCGCGATGCGGTCGCGGAACAGCGGATCCTCGATGAGCGCACGGCCGCCTTCCTGCTCCTGCGCGGCGATGTGCTTGAGATAGTGCAATTCCCGTTTCGACGCGCCCACCCCGGCGATGCCGGTGCGCTCGTGCGAGAGCAGGAACTTGGCGCAGGTCCAGCCGCGGTTCTCCTCGCCGACCAGGTTCTGCACCGGCACCTCCACGTTCTCGAACCAGATCTCGTTGACCTCGTGCTCACCGTCGAGCGTGATGATCGGCCGCACGGTGATGCCAGGAGAATGCATGTCGATCAGCAGGAACGAGATGCCGTCCTGCTTCTTGCCTTCGCTGGAGGTGCGCACCAGACAGAAGCACATGTCGGCCCACTGGCCGTGGGTGTTCCAGGTTTTCTGTCCGTTGACCACGTACTTGTCGCCACGGTGTTCCGCGCGGGTTTTGAGCGATGCCAGATCGGAACCCGAACCGGGCTCGGAATAGCCCTGGCACCACCAGTCCTCGCTCGACAAAATGCGCGGCAGGTAGCGTTGCTTCTGCTGCTCGGTGCCAAAGGCGATGATTACCGGCCCGACCATGTGCAGGCCGAACGGCGACAGGCGCGGTGCGCCGGCCGCCGCGCTCTCGTCCTCGAAAATGAAACGCTGGATCGGCGTCCAGCCGGTGCCGCCGTATTCCACCGGCCAGCCGGCGGCAATCCAGCCTTTTTCGTACAGGATTTTCTGCCAGCGGACATAGTCCTCCTTGCCGAGGCGCTTGTGCTCGAGCACCTTGGCCGACAGGTCGCCAGGCAAATGGCTGCGGATGAATTCGCGCACTTCGTTGCGAAATGCGTTCTCTTGCGTCGTGTAATTCAGGTCCATCGGGGCGTTCCTGGGTGGGAGCGATGCGAGGCGCATTGGCCCGGGCAATCGCGTTGCCGCATCACGTCCGGCAGCGAAGGATAAGCGATGCCAAGCAGGTCAGGCAAATCCCCGGTGGCAGTGCCTGCGCGACGGGCACTATAATGACCGTTCATTTCCGCTCTCACGCAAGCCCAAGCCCGGCGCCCCCGGCGAGGAGGACACCTTGAACATGCCAGACGAAAAAGCGCTGCGCCAGTTGAACGCCGCGTTGAATCTCGATGCGCTGTGGATTCCCTTTACCGCCAACCGCCAGTTCAAGTCCGCGCCACGGCTGCTGGTGTCGGCCAAGGATATGCATTACCAGACCCATGACGGGCGCAAGGTGCTCGACGGCATCGCCGGGTTATGGGCCGTCAACGCCGGCCACTGCCGGGCGCCGATTGTCGAAGCGATCAAGCGGCAAGCTGAAACCCTCGATTACGCGACCGGGTTTCAATTGCATCATCCGGCCGCATTCCAGGCCGCGGAAAAACTGGTAGCCATTACGCCGGCCGGCATGAACCGGGTGTTCTTTACGAACTCCGGCTCGGAAGCGGTGGATACGGCGCTGAAAATCGCGCTCGCCTATCACCGTGTCCGCGGCGAAGGCACACGCCGTATACTAATCGGGCGCGAGCGTGGGTACCACGGCGTGGGCTTCGGCGGCATTTCGGTGGGCGGCATGGTCGGCAATCGCAAGACCTTCGGCAACATGCTCGGCTCGGTCGACCACATGCGCCATACGCATGATCTGGCACGCAATGCGTACTCGCGCGGGCTGCCGGAGCACGGCGCCGAACTGGCCGACGATCTCGAGCGCCTGGTGCAGCTGCACGATGCCTCCAATATCGCGGCCGTCATCGTCGAGCCGGTAGCGGGCTCCACCGGCGTGCTGCTGCCGCCCAAGGGCTATCTCCAGAGGCTGCGCAGCATTTGCGACAAGCACGGCATCCTGCTGATATTCGACGAGGTCATCACCGGTTTCGGCCGCACCGGCAAGGCGTTTGCCGCGCAGACCTTCGGTGTGACGCCGGACCTGATGACCTGCGCCAAGGCCCTGACCAACGCGGCTGTGCCCATGGGCGGCGTGGTGGTGAAACAAGGCATCTACGACACGTTCATGGAAAAGGGCGGCCCGGAAGCCGCCATCGAGTTCTATCACGGCTACACCTACTCCGGGCACCCGCTGGCTGCGGCGGCGGCGTGCGCTTCGCTCGATTTGTTCAAGCAGGAAAAGCTGTTCGAGCGCGTGGCCGAACTCGCCCCCTACTGGGAAGACGCAGCCCATTCGTTGAAGGGCCTGCCGCACGTCATAGACATCCGCACCCTGGGACTCATCGTCGGCATCGAACTGCAGCCCATGGCAGACAAACCGGGCGTGCGGGCCTTCGAGGCATTCTTGCGCGCCTATCAGAAGAATGTTCTGATCCGCACCACCGGCGACACCATCGCGATGTCGCCCCCGTTCATCATCGAGAAGGGGCAGATCGACCAGTTGTTCGATACCGTGCGCGAGGTACTCAAGACCCTACCCTGATCAAACCTCCCACCGCAGAGGACGCAAAGGACGCGGAGGAAAGGCAAGAGAGATAATTATGGTCGTGTTAATGGCATTCATTGGCAAATGATCTCTTTGGCAAAATCTGTAAATAGCCATTGCCGATAAGTGACTCCACCCATATGTTCGATCTTGTGTTGCCTCAGCGTCCTCCGCGGTTAGAACTCTCATCGGATAAGTCATGAAATTCGTCATCGCCCAGATGCAGCACGAGACCAACACCTTTTCCCCGGTGCCCACGCCGTGGGAGGAGTTCGGCCCCACCGGGCCGTATCTCGGCCGCGACGCACTCGAGGCGATGAAAGGCAAGGGCATGGCGATGGCGGCCTTTCTGGATCTCGCCGCGAAAGCCGGCGCAAAAATTGTCACGCCCGTAGCCGCCTGGGCCAATCCGAGCGGTCCGGTGGATGGCGCAGCCTACGAGCGCATTTGCGACGCGATCTGCAGCGAAGTCGCCAACGGCTGCGATGCGGTGCTGCTCGACCTGCACGGCGCCATGGTGGTGGAGGGCCGTACCGACGACGGCGAGGGCACGCTGCTCGAAAGAGTCCGCGCACTGGCGCCGCGCACCCCCATCGCGGTGTCGCTCGACCTGCACGCCAACGTGAGCGAGCGCATGGTGCGCAATTGCGACATCCTTACCGGTTACAAAACCTACCCGCACATCGACCAATACGAGTCCGGCGAGCTCGCCGGCACCTTGCTGCTGCGCTTGATGAAAGGCGAAATCAAGCCGGTCATGACATGGGGCAATGCGCCGATCCTGGCGCAAACGCTGCGCCAGAACACCGCCGAAGGCGCCATGAAAGATTTCGTCGAGGCGGCGCGCGCGGCGGAGCGCGGCGGGCTGCTGGCGGCCACTGCGTTCGGCGGCTTCCAGATGGCCGACATTCACGATGCGGGCTTGAGCGCGGTGACCATCGCCGATGGCATGAAGACCGATGGCGCCAGGACAGCAGCGGTGAGCGCGTGCAATGAGATGCTCGACGTCGCCTGGGGGCGAAAAGAGGATTTCATCTATCGCGGTCAGCCGCTCGAGCAATCCATTACGCAAGCCAAGCGCCTGGGTGAACAGTCGGGTGGGCCGATACTGCTGCTCGATCACGCCGACAACTGCGCTTCCGGCTCGACCCAGGACACGATGTACGTGCTGCGCGAGGCGCTGCGCCAGGGATTGAGTGGCATCGCCGTGGCGCCGATTCGCGATCCGCAAGCAGTGGCACAGCTCATCGAAGCGGGACTCGGCGCGAAAGTCACCTTGCCGGTGGGCGGCAAGATGGACATGCCCTCGATCCGGCGCAAGGGCGAGCCTTTGACGCTGACCGGCACCGTGCGCAATGTCACCGACGGGGAATACACCATCACCGGCCCGCAATTCACCGGCATGCGCTGCTTCATGGGCCGCACCGTCGTGCTGGACACCGGAACCGCGCTGGTGGTGATTTCCGAGCGCAACCAGGAACCCTGGGATCGCGGCGTGTTCGAGAGCGTCGGCATCGACCCAACACGCCAGCGCTATCTGCTGCTCAAATCGCGCATGTATTTTCGCCCCGTGTTCCTGCCGATCGCCAAAGGCATGGTGTTTTGCGACGCACCGGGTGTATCGTCCTCGGACTGGACCCAATTCGACTACCGCAAGCTGCGGCGGCCGATTTATCCGCTGGACAACAATTTCGCCAACGGCCGCAAGGTCGCGGCCTGATCTTGTTTCAAAACCAAACCGGCCTTTACCGCCGAGGACGCAAAGGACGCAAAGCGAAAGCCCTCCGTGGTGAACGTTTCACTTCAAGGATTCAACTATGAACAAGCCACTGAATCAGGCTTCGGTACTGGAAGAACTTCATCATTACATCGGCGGCAAGGAAGTGGCAGGCCGCAGCGGTCGTTTCGGCGATGTCTACAATCCCGCAGTGGGCAGCGTCAAGTCGCGCGTGCCCTTCGCCTCCCTGGCGGAAGTGTCCGCTGCCATCGACGCCGCGAAGACAGCTTTTCCCGCATGGGCGGCCACACCGCCGCTGCGCCGCGCGCGCGTGATGTTCAAGTTCAAGGAACTGCTCGATGCCCATGCCGACAAGCTTGCGGCGATCATCACCAGCGAGCACGGCAAGGTGCTGTCCGACGCGAAAGGCGAAGTCACGCGCGGCATCGAAGTCGTGGAGTTCGCCTGCGGCATTCCCCATCTGCTTAAAGGCGAATACACCGAACAGGTCGGCACCGGCGTGGACAGCTACTCGGTGCGCCAGCCGCTTGGGCTTTGCGCCGGCATCACGCCGTTCAATTTCCCGGTCATGGTGCCGATGTGGATGTTTCCGATCGCGATCGCGGCCGGCAACACCTTTATTCTCAAACCGTCGGAGCGCGACCCGTCAGCGAGCTTGTATCTGGCCAAGCTGCTGAAGGAAGCAGGACTGCCCGATGGGGTGTTCAACGTCGTGCACGGCGACAAGGTGGCGGTGGACGCGCTGCTGCACGATGCGCGCATCTCGGCGGTGAGCTTCGTGGGTTCCACGCCGATCGCCGAATATATCTACCGCACCGGCACCGCCTCGGGCAAACGCGTGCAGGCCTTGGGCGGGGCCAAGAACCATCTCGTCGTCATGCCCGACGCCGACCTCGACCAGGCGGTGGATGCGCTGATCGGCGCCGCCTACGGTTCCGCGGGCGAACGCTGCATGGCAATTTCGGTGGCGGTGGCCGTGGGCAACGTCGCCGACAAGCTGGTGGAAAAGCTTGCCGAACGCGCCAGGGCGTTGAAGATCGACGCCGGCACCGATGACGCGGCCGAGATGGGCCCGCTGGTCACGCGCCAGCATCTGGACAAGGTGCGAGGCTATGTCGATCTCGGCGTCAAGGAAGGCGCGAAGCTGGTGGTCGATGGCCGCGGCCTCAAGATCAAGGGCCACGAAAACGGCTTTTTCCTGGGCGGCTGCCTGTTCGACCAGGTCAAGCCCGACATGACGATCTACAAGGAAGAAGTATTCGGCCCGGTGCTGGCGGTGACGCGCGTGCCCGACTTCGATACGGCGGTCGAACTGGTCAACAAGCACGAGTTCGGCAACGGTGTCTCATTGTTTACGCGCGACGGCGACTGCGCGCGCGAATTCGCCCTGCGCGTGCAGATTGGCATGGTCGGCATCAACGTGCCCATCCCGGTGCCGATGGCGTTCCACAGTTTCGGCGGCTGGAAACGTTCTCTGTTCGGCGATCACTACGCCTACGGGCCCGAAGGCGTACGCTTCTACACGCACCTGAAGACGATCACGACGCGCTGGCCCACCGGCATCCGCAAAGGTGCCGAGTTCGTCATGCCGACGATGAAATAGGACAGTGACAGGTGACAGGTGAGACGTGACAGGTGAGACGTGACAGGTGGCGCCCCGCATGTTGGGGTATCGGTCGCTGAGACAGACACCGGTAATGCGGGAATTCTGGAGCAAACATGAAGCGATTGATACCGGTAATGATTTGCGTGCTGGTGGCGCTGTCGGCTTGCGACAAGAGCAAGCCGCCGACGCCGAAGTCGGCGGCGGTCCCGGATTCGCATCCGGTCAAGAACGTTCAGGCGCTGCCCGCGGGGACCATCCGCGAGGGCGGCAACACCATGAACCGGGCCGCCGACCTGGCCAACAGCCTCGAGCAGCAAAAGCAGGACCGCATGGACGAGGCCGAGGCGAAGAACAAGTAGCAGACAAGGGCTACGAGGATCGGCATGGCGAGAATTGAACACGCGGCGGCGTTGCGGGCATTGATCGGCGCGCCCAGCAGCATGGTGGCGCATAAGATCCATAGCGAACTGAATACCCGTGCCATCGCCTTCATCGCACGCTCGCCGATGCTGATGCTGTCGAGCGCCGATGGCGAAGGCAAGGTCAGCGTGTCGCCGAAAGGCGATTACCCGGGGTTCGTGCACGTCGAAGACAGTCGCACCTTGCTGATTCCCGAGCGCAAGGGCAACAAGCTGATTTTTTCCCTGACCAATATTCTGGCCAACCCGGCCGTGGCACTGCTGTTCCTGGTGCCGGGCACGGGAGAGACCCTGCGCGTGCAGGGCGAAGCAGAATTGAACGACGACACCCAGTTATGCGCAAGGCTCGCCGCACGCGGCAGTCCCGCGCTGCTGGTCATGCGCGTGCGCGTCACGGAATGCTATTTCCATTGCGCCAAGGCGTTCCTGCGCAGCCAGTTGTGGATGCCCGAAACCTGGGGAGAAAAAATGCCGATCTCGTTCGGCGCGGAAATCGCCGAGAGCGGCGGTCTCGCCGCAGAAACGGTCGCGCAATTCGATCAGGCGGTGGCGGCCCGTTACGTGACCGACCTCTGAGGCTCGGGTGCTGCGACGGCGGGCCTAGCCGGAAAGCGTGGCTTCCGCGCGGCCCTCCAGCGCGGCTTCCAGCGTGTGCCAGCCGAGCAGCGCGCAATTGACGCGCGAAGGAAAATCGCGGATCAGCTCCAGCATCGGCAACTGGCCCGCATCCGCGTCCAGCGAAGACGCGGACTGCGGCTCCCTCAGCAGCTTCGCGAAACTCCGGTACAGCGCTTTGGCCTCCTGGACGGTCTTGCCTTTGACGGTTTCGGTCATGATCGACGCCGAGGCCATCGAGATCCCGCAGCACTCGCATTGAAACGCGGCCTCCACGACGCGATCGCCTTCCACTTTCGCAAACACATCGAAGGTATCGCCACACAGCGGATTGATGCCGTGCGCCTTGCGGTTGGCATCATCAAGTTCGTGATAATTGCGCGCGTTCTTGATGTGATCGAGAATCACTTCGCTGTATAGGCTCCTGGATTCCGGCACGAAATTCCTTCAGGCAAGCGGCCGGCCGCCGTCGATGGGGATGATGCAGCCGGTGGAATATTTGAGGTGAGCAGCCACCGCCAGCGCCGCCGCGCCGATTTCATCGGCCGTGGCCAGGCGCTTGAGCGGCGTGCGCGCCGCCTGTTCGTCGCGCCACTTCTGGTCGAGGCTCTTGACGAAATCGGTATCGACCAGCCCCGGCGAGACCGAGACGACCCGGATGGTCGGTGCGAGCGCGCGCGCCAGCGATTTCGTCATCGAATCGAGCGCGGCCTTCGACGCGCAGTAGGCGACATTGCTGCCCATCGCCGTAACACCGGCGATGGAGGAAATATTGATGACCAGGCCATTGCCGCCGGCGGCAAGCAACTTGCGGAAGGCGCGCACCGCCGCGAACGCGCCGCGCCAGTTGACGCGAAAGATATCGTCGATCAGCTGGTCATCGAGTGCGTCGAGATCGTCATGCGGCACGAAGCGGGTGATACCGGCACAGTTGACCAGCACGTCCAGGCGGGCATGTTTCGATTGCACCTGCGCGGCCAGCGCATCGAGTGCTCCACTGTCATCGACCGCCACCTGCTCCGCCCAGTGGCCTTCGCCCGGCAGGCTCGCGACGAGATCCTTTGCCGCCTGCGCACCGGTGTTATAGGTGACGACACAGGTGGTACCGGCTTGCGCGAAATGGCGGCAGATCGCCGCACCGATCCCGCCCGAGCCACCGATGACGACAGTGACCTGGTCCTGCATGCTGTTTGAAGTCATCGGTCCGTATTGAACCACAGAAGCCCAACCCGAAACATCGCCGGGCTAGGTTTGCGATAGTGCCGCTACCACGACCCTGGCGGGCTTGCCTTCGAACGAAATGTCGTAAGACACGATCGCCGCTTCGATCGAATCGCCGTTCCTGGTTCGGTGCCGGACAGCTTGCGGCTTGTCTGAGACAGCAGGGAGGGTCTGATCCGGCGTCGCAGACCGGGGCCTTTCCGCCTCAAGGTCGGTAACAACCATGTCCTGGAATTCCTCGCTGCTGAATCCATAGCCCGTCAGCGCAGCGTTGTTGACCATCAGGAAGCGCAGGGTTTCGATGTCATATACCCACATCGGATACGGATTGTTCTGGAACAATGTGCGAAACAGTTTCTCGCTCTCGCGCAACTCGCGTTCGAGTCCCTGGCGCGCGCGCCGCTCGTCCGTTTCCCGGATTGCCCTTTCTACCGCGGCGGGAAGACGAATCAGGTTGTTCTTCAACACGTAGTCGCGCGCGCCGTTTTTGAGCGCGCGGATGGCATGTTCTTCGCCGATGGTTCCGGAGACGAAGATGAACGGAATAAGCGGAAACGACTGATTGGCGATCTTGAGCGCTTCCATGCCGTCGAATTGCGGCATGGAAAAATCGGACAGAATCACTTGCGGATGGAATGCTTCCAGCTCGCGCCGGAAATCGGCTGCCGTCTCGACCTTGCGGGTATCACAGGCAATGCCGGCGCGCTGCAGTTCCCTCAAAATTAGTTCTACGTCGGCCGTTGCGTCCTCGGCCAGCAGGATTTTGATTCTTTTTTCCATCATACCGCTGCGGCGTTATCCCCCGGGTGAGTCGAAATCCATTGTGACAGGTTAGCGTGATCTCTGCGCCGCCTCGGTGCGCTCGGGTATCGGCTCGGCGTTCAGGAGCGATATACCTCGATAGCGACTCATAGCCTTGTTAGTGTGCAAGCGATAATCACTCTGGTATCGCGTCCCGCGCGCCTTCCTCGTTCAGGCCGCTCTCAGCCGCCCATAACGTTTCACCCGCAAATCCGCCTGGGCTTTGTGGCCGGCGAAGCCTTCCACGGCGCACAGCCGCGAGCAGTATTCGCCGATCATCGCAGAGGCCTCGGGCTTCACGCGCTGGTAGGTGCAGGTCTTGATGAACTTGCCGACCCACAGTCCGCCCGTGTAACGCGCGGCCTTGCGCGTGGGCAGGGTATGGTTGGTGCCAATGACCTTGTCGCCGTAGGAAACGTTGGTCTCCGGTCCGAGGAACAACGCGCCGTAGTTGGTCATGTTGCGCAGGAAGTAGTCCGGCTCCTTGGTCATGACCTGCACGTGTTCGGAGGCGATGCGATCGGCCTCCCTGACCATTTCCGGGTAATCCTTGCATACGATCACCTGGCCGTAGTCCTTCCATGCCTGGCCCGCGATCGCGGCGGTGGTAAGGCTCTGCAGCTGGCGATCGACTTCCTTGATGGTGTCCTCGGCGAGCTTGCGCGAATTCGTCAGCAGGATGGCGGGCGAATTCGGACCATGTTCGGCCTGGCCTAGCAGGTCGGTCGCGCACATTTCGGCGTCACAGGAGTCGTCGGCGATGATCAGGGTTTCAGTCGGGCCGGCGAACAAATCGATGCCCACGCGACCGGACAACTGGCGCTTGGCCTCGGCGACGAAGGCGTTGCCGGGCCCTGCGATCATGTCGGTCGGCTTGATCGTCGCGGTTCCGAGCGCCATCGCTCCGATCGCCTGCACGCCACCGATGGTGTAGATCTCGTCGGCACCACCGAGATGCATGGCCGCAACGATGGCCGGATGCGGTTTGCCCTGGTACGGCGGCGCGCAGGAGATGATGCGCTTGACACCCGCCACGCGCGCCGTCACGACGCTCATGTGGGCGGAGGCGACCAGTGGGTATTTGCCGCCGGGCACGTAACAGCCGACGCTGTTGACTGGAATATTCTTGTGGCCGAGCACCACGCCCGGCAGGGTCTCGACTTCGACATCGCGCAAGGCGTCGCGCTGGATCTGCGCAAAATTGCGGATCTGCTCCTGCGCGAACTTGATATCGTCGACGACCTGCTTCGGCAGCTGCCGCACGCAATCCTCGATCTCGGACTTGGTCAGGCGAAAATTCTCGGGAGACCAGTTGTCGAATTTTTTCGACAGTTCGCGCACCGCGGCGTCGCCGCGCCGCTCGATATCAGCGAGGATGTCCTCGACGGTGCTGCGTACTTTCGCGATTTCCGCGGCATCCTGCTCGGCGGAAATGCCGGTCTTCAGAAATAGGGCCATGATGTGCTTTTCCAGGGAGTGAAACGATCGGGTTCGGTTCCACTTGCGGATCGGGTCGCCAGGCGCCCGCCCTGCAAGACTTGCTATTTTGCTGGTGGGGCGCGGTCAAGGTCAAACAAATCGCTCGTAAGACCTTTCAGCAAAAAGGGAAATCGACTTCGGGACGGCGCCCGCCCATCAGATCCGCGGCCGCCCGGCCCGATCCGCAGGCAAGCGTCCAGCCCAAGGTACCGTGGCCGGTATTCAAGAACAGGTTCCGGTAGCGGGTACGTCCTACCAGCGGAACATTGCTGGGCGTAGCCGGACGCAGGCCGGCCCAGCGCTGGGCGCCAGCGTAGTCCCCCGCACCGGGAAACAATTGCTCGAGGCGCGCCAGGATGGCATTGCAGCGGGCGGAATTCAGCGAGGTGTCGTAGCCCGCCAGTTCCGCCGTACCGGCCGCACGCAGGCGGTTGCCCAGCCGGGAAATCGCGGTTTTCTTGGTTTCATCGCTCAGGCAGAGGATGGGTGCGGCTTCGGGACGCACCACCGGCACGGTAACCGAGTAGCCCTTGACCGGATAAACCGGCACGCGGATGCCCGCCGGGCCGAGCACGAACGGACTGTAGCTGCCCAGAGCCACCAGGAAGGCGTCGGCCCGCATCACGCTGCGTTGTCCATCGGGATCCCGGAGCATGGCCCCGATGACGGCATCCCCTTCGACTTGCAGCGCTTCGATCGAATGCTCGTAGCCGAAATGCACCCCCCGCAGACGACACAGTTCCGCCAGGTTGCCGGTGAACTGATGCGCATCGCCCGATTCGTCGTCCGGCGCAAAGGTGCCGCCGATCAGGGCCAACCGGGAGGCGCGCAGTGCCGGTTCGAGTTCGAGACACTGCGCCATGCTCTTGACCTGCATTTCGCAGCCGTGACTGCGCAGCAATGCCACCCGCCCGTGGGCCGCCTCGAACTCGCCCGGATCGGTATGGATCTGCAGGATGCCGCTTTCCAGATGGTCGTACTGCAAACCGGTTTCCCGGCGCAACGCCTTCAACCGCTCGCGACTGTACAGTCCGAGGCGCAGGATGGTCAGCGTATTGCGCTGCGTGCGCGCGGGCAGGCATTCGAGCAGGAACTGCAGGCCCCAGCCCCATTGCTTCGGATCGGCGCGCAGGCGGAACAGCAGCGGCGCATCTTCGCGCCCGAGCCATTTGAGGATTTTGGCCGGCGCGCCGGGGTTCGCCCAGGGTTCGGCATGGCTGACCGAGATCTGCCCGCCATTGGCAAAACTCGTTTCCAGCCCTGCCTGCGGCTGCCGGTCGATCACCGTGACGTCGTGCCCGTCCTGCGACAGATACCAGGCGCTGGTCACGCCGATGACACCGGCGCCGAGAACGACGATCTTCATGACCGCTCCGCGTTCATGAAGACGTGACGGCGTGAGTGCCGTGACAGCCGTGACTGTCGTGATCGCCGTAGGCTCGATGCCCGCGTCTCGCTAGTCACGATAGTCACGTCAGTCACGGCCTCTCCCCGTCACGGCACTTACGTGCCTACTGCGCCACCCAGCCGCCGTCCATCAGGATATCGGTGCCGGTCATGAAAGACGTCGCATCGGAACAGATATAGCGCGCGAGCCCGCCGATCTCTTCAGGCTTGCCCCAGCGCCCGGCAGGGGTCGCGGCCAGCAACGCCGCATTCTTCTGCGCATCGGCGCGCAGCGGCGCTGTGAGATCGGTCTCGTAGAACCCGGGGCTGATCGCGACCACGGTAATGCCGTCGCCGACGAGCTCCAGCGCGAGACATTTGGTCAGGCCCAGCAGACCGGCCTTGGAAGCGCAATAAGCACTGCGTCCGGCGCTGCCGATATGCGCCATGATCGAGGTGATGTTGATGATGCGTCCCCACTTGGCCTTCTTCATGTGCGGAATGAACGCGCGCGTCACCAGGAACACGCCATTGAGGTTCGTGTCCACCACGAGCTTCCATTCATCGAACGAAAAATCGGCGACCGGCTTGCGCACCGCGGTGCCGGCATTGTTGACCAGGATGTGCGCGCCGCCAAAGCGGGCGATGACGTCCTTCTCGAGCTTGGCAACCTGCGCTTCGTCGCGCACGTCGGTCACGAATACTTCGCTTTCCGCCCCGACTTTCGCCGCGAGCTTTTGCGTCTCCGCCAGCTTGTCGCGATTGCGGCCGACCAGGGCCAGCCGCGCGCCCGATTCGCCGAGTGCCAACGCCATGGCGCGGCCGAGACCGCGGCTCGCGCCGGTCACCACTGCCACCTTGCCCTGCAGAAACTTGCCTTCCATCGCCGCCTCCCCGGTTAGTTATATCTGCGATGGCCCAGTATAACGTGGCGACCGCGCGAGAACGCCGGCACGACTCGAGGGCTTGGGCGGATGGGACAGCGCTACTTGCCGAGCACCTCCCCGAACAGCACCCAGCGCTTGCCGTCGAAGCGCGCGAGCTGCACCTGTTCGAGAGGATAAAAATCGGTGGGGCCGGTATTGATCTTGATGCCCGGCAGCAGCACTGAAATCTCGAAATTTTTTAAATTCGCCGCCTGGCGCATGACGTTCTCGCGCGTCAGGTCGTCTCCGCACTGCTTGAGAACCTGCACCAGCGTCTGCGCCGCCGCGTAGCCATAGGTGTTGAAACCATCGCCGATGTTGCCTTCGGGATAATATTTCTCCATCCATGCACGCCACTGCTTCATCGCGGGATCCTTGCTCCATTGCGGGTCAGTCGGATCCTTGACAAACAAGGCAGTCACCAGGCCCACCGACTTCTCCAGCCCCGCCGGTTCGAGCACCGCCGAGATCGAAGTTGAGACATTGTTGACGAAGGTCAACGCCTTCCAGCCCACGTCGTAGGTCTTGCGGATCGCCTGCGCGGCGAATTTCGGCGTGGCGATGATGAAGAAGGTGTCGGCGCCCGAGGATTGCAGGGTGACGATCTGCGAATCCACCGTGGGATCGGTGACCTCGTAGCTGACTTCTTTCACGATCATCTTGTCGGCCTTGTCGCCGAGCCCGTCGTGCAAGCCCTTCACGTAATCCTTGCCGTAATCGTCGTTCTGAAACAGCACCGCGATCCTGGCGGCAGGCTTGCTCTTGAGCAGATACTTCGCGTACAGGTGGCCCTCGGTCTGGTAATTCGGCTGCCAGCCCATGGTCCAGGGAAAGTGTTCGGGGTCGCCCCACTTGGTCGCCCCGGTTGCAACGAACAGCTGCGGCACTTTCTTCGCGTTCATGTATTTGTGGATCGCCGTGTTGGTCGGCGTGCCGAGCGTCTGGAACAGCAACAGCACCTGTTCCTCCTCGACCAGTTTGCGCACCTGCTCGACCGTGCGCGGCGGACTGTAGCCGTCGTCCAGGCTGATGAAATTAATCTTGCGGCCGTTGATTCCGCCCTGATCGTTGATCATGTTGAAATAGGCGGCCTCCGAACGGCCGATGGTGCCGTAGGCCGAAGCCGGCCCGCTGTAGGGCATGGTCTGCCCGATCTTGATTTCAGTGTCGGTGACCCCCGGACCATAATTCTTTTGCGCCCAGGCGTCCGACGCTACGACGCAGGCCATCAACGACAGACCCGCCAGCCATTTTTTGTTCATGGTGCCCTCCACGGTCAGATGCTGCACACGATGCGGATCAGGTTGTTGGCCGGCGGCGCGCGGCTCGCATCCGCATCCATGCGAGCCGCAGAAAACCCGCGACACCGGTCGGCATCAGATAGACAAAGGCCAGCAGGAACACGCCATAGATCGCCCAGGGCGCGGCCTTGGAAATCTGGTCGGCGAAATTCGGCACGAACTGGATGAACAAGGCGCCGTAGATTGCGCCCGAGATGGAGGCGACGCCGCCGATGACGATGCCGATCAGGAAATTGATCGACAGGCCGGCGGCAAAGCTGTCGGGCGCCACGAACTGGACCACGATGGCACCGAGTGCCCCCGCGACGCCGGTGAACAATGCGCTCATGCCAAATGCGCTGGTTTTGTACAGCGCGCCGTGAATGCCCATGGCCTCGGCGGCCACCGGATGATCGCGCAGCGCCACCAGCGCCCGACCGACCCGGCCCCGCAACAGGTTCCAGCCGATCGCGAACATCACCACCAGGACCGCCAGCGTGAACAGGTACAGCCATTGATCCGGCGTGACTTTCAAACCGAACGGCGGCGCGGGCTTCATGATGACGATGCCCTGCACCCCGCCGGTCCATTGTTCGATGTGCTTGTACTTGAGGATCTGCGGCATCGCCACCGCCAGCGCGAACGTGGCGAGCGCAAGGTAATGCCCGCGCAGGCGCAACGCCGGCAATCCGAACAGAAAGCCGAACCCGAAGCACACCAGTCCCGCCACCGGCAACGTCGTCCAGTACGGCCAGGCGAAGTGGTCCATCAGGATAGCCGCGACATAGGCGCCGATCGCGTAGAACGCCCCGTGCCCCAGCGAAATCTGCCCGTTGAACCCGGTCAGGATGTTCAATCCCAGCAGCACGATCGCGTAGACCAGCACCATGTTGAACTGGAACACGCGATAGTTGCTGACCAGAAACGGCAGCGCTACCGCCCCGCACAGTAGCAGCATCATGCCGAGCGCTTTCCAGGCACGAACCGTCACCCCCGCGTAACGCGGCGCGGACACGTCGGCAGTACTGATGGCAGCATTACTCATCGCATTGGCATGTCTGAATGATGTGCATGTTCTAAGGTGTGTCCTCTTTCCTCTCTTCTCTATTCTCTTTCCTCTATTTTCAGACCCTCGTCACAAATACCTTGCCGAACATCCCCGTGGGCTTGAACAGCAGCACGCCGATGATCAGGACCAGCGCCACTGTGAGCTTCAATTCGGTGCCGATTACATAGGCGCCCAGCAGATTCTCCAGCACGCCGACGGCGAATCCGCCCACCACTGCGCCGAACGGATTGTCGATCCCGCCGACCAGCGCGGCGGCGAACGCATACAGCAGCACGCCCGACATCATGTTCGGCTCGAGGTAAACGACCGGGGCGACCAGCATGCCGGCCACGGCACCGACCGCCGCCGCCAGGCCCCAGCCCAGCGCCAGCATCCAGCCCACGCGAATGCCCACCAGCCGGCTGGAGATCGGATTCTGCGCCACTGCGCGCATGGCCAGTCCCAGCGGCGTGAAGCGGAAGAACACGAATAGCGCCACCAGCACCGTCAAGGTAATGCCGATCGAGCCCAGTTCATGTGATGAAATGTAGCGATTGCCGAACAGCGGCTGCTCCGGGAACGGGCTCGGAAAAGTCTTGATGGTGTAGGTGAAGATCCATCCGGCCACGCTGTTGAAAATCACCAGCAAGGCCACGAATACCGTGATGATCGACAGCACCGGCGCGTGTTCGACTGGCCGGATGATGACGCGCTCGATGATGACGCCGGCGGTAAATGAAATCACCACCGTGAGCAGGAAAGCCCACCAATAAGGCATGCCGGCATTGATCATGCTCCAGGCCAGGTAGGTCGAGAACATGGCCATTTCGCCCTGCGCGAAATTGATGTGATTGGTGGACTGGTAAATCATTACCAGCGCAAGCGCCAGGCTGGCGTAGATGCCGCCGGTGGCGAGCCCCGAGAACACCTGATGCAGGAGTGCTTCCATCGTTTAAGCCTCGCAATTCAGTAACCGAGGTAGGCGCGCCGGACAGTTTCGTCCGAACGCACCGCCTCGCTGGTGCCGGACCTGACGACCTGGCCCGTCTCCAGCACGTAGACGCTGTCCGCGAGATCCAGCGCCAGGCCCGCGTTCTGCTCGACCAGCAGCACGCTTACGCCCTGCTCGGCGTTGATCTCGCGCATGATGCCGAAGATGTCCTGCACCACCAGCGGCGCCAGGCCGAACGACGGTTCGTCCAGCAGCAGCAGGCGCGGACGCAGCATCAGCGCGCGCGATACGGCGAGCATCTGCTGCTCGCCGCCCGAGAGCGTGCCTGCCTGCTGGCGCCGGCGCTCCCGCAAGCGCGGAAAATACGTAAAGATGCGATCCAGGTCGCGCGCGACTTCGCTGCGATCGCGCCGCGTGTAGGCGCCGATGCGCAGATTTTCCTCGGTGGTGAGGTCGAGGAAGGTGCCGCGGCCGTCGGGCACGTGGCCGATGCCAAGCTGCGCAATTTTCTCGGTGGCAAGGGTTTCGATCGACCTGCCGTCGAAGCGTATGGCGCCGCGTCTGCGCAACATGCCACTGACCGCGCGCAGCAGCGTGGTCTTGCCTGCGCCGTTCGCACCGAGGATGGCGGTGATGCCACCGTCTTCGACCGCGAAGCTGACTCCGCGCAGCACGTCAGCCGCGTTGTAGCCGGCACTCAGATCCATGACTTCGAGCAGCGCCATCAGCCCGGCTTCCCGAGGTAGGCGCGAATCACCTCCGGATGGCGCTGTACTTGCGCAGGCGCGCCCTCGGCGATTTTCTTGCCGAAGTCGAGCGCCACCACCTTGTCGGAGAGCCGCATCACCAGGCCCATGTGGTGTTCCACCAGCAACACGGTCACGCCGAGCCGGTCGCGAATGCGCCGGATCAACGCGGACAACGCTTCGATCTCCTCGTGATTCAAGCCCCCGGCCGGTTCGTCGAGCAGCAACAGCTTGGGCCGGCTGGCGAGCGCGCGGCCGAGTTCCACGCGCTTTTGCGTGCCGAACGGCAGGTCGGCCACCCGCTTGCCGGCAACCGCGCCGAGCTCCAGCAGCTCCAGCAGTTCGCCCGCCTGGCCGGAAATGCGCGCCTCCTCGTGCGAGGCCCCCGGCAAGCGCAACGCGTTGGCAAGGAAGCCGCCGCGGCTCCAGCTGTGGGCGCCGACCATGATGTTTTGCGCCACGCTCATGCTGCGAAACAAAGCCAGATTCTGAAAGGTGCGGCCGATGCCAAGCTCGGCGATGCGATGACGCGGTATCTCGGTGAGCGAACGGCCGTGGCAGCGGATGGATCCGCCCTGGAACGGATACAGGCGCGACAGGCAGTTGAAGAGGGTGGTCTTGCCCGCGCCGTTGGGACCTATCACGCCGGCAATCTGGCCAGGCTCGACGTCAAAGGAAACGTCGTCGAGGGCGACGATGCCGCCGAAGCGCACAGTCAGATTGGCGACGCACAGCAACGGCTCGCCGCGCGCGCCGTCCGCCGGCGCCACGCCGCCCGTTGCGTGGTCGATTGCAACGTTTGCCACCTTCTTCTCCCCCGGGTGGAATGCACCAGACCTCACGCGCAGCCGATACTGGCATAAATGATCGAGCCGGGTAAAGCGCAAGCGCAAGTTTCTCGCTGCAGCGCAACGCAACCGCGTAATGCACTTCTCGACATTGACCTGCGCGCACGACATCGCCACCATGCGATTTTTATCGCGGAAGTTCGCCCGCGCCGCCGGCCGGCCAGGCCGCGAGCGCCGCCTCCTCAAACGAAACCACAGCTGCCCCAGGCTCCGGAGACCATGTTGGAACCCGCTCATTTTCGCTTCTGGCCGCCGCACCTGCCACGGCAGTTGCCACTGCCGCAGACCAGCCTGTATGGCAACCTCGAGGCCGCGGCAGCGCGCTTCGGCGACAAGGCGGCGGTGTTTTTCTATGGAACGGCGCTCAGCTACCGGCAATTCAAGCGTGATGTCGATGCGCTGGCCGGCTACCTGCAGCAGCGCGCCGGCGTGAAGCGCCGCGACCGTGTGCTCCTGTTCATGCAGAACAGCCCGCAATTCATGATCGCGTTCTACGCCATCCTGCGCGCCGATGCGATGGTGGTGCCGGTCAATCCGATGAATTTGACGGAGGAACTGCGCCATTATGTGACCGACAGCGATGCGACCGTCGCGCTCATCGGCCAGGAGTTGCTCGGCCAGGTCGCGCCGCTGATCGGTGCCGGGCTCGATCACGTGGTGGTCGCTGCCTATTCCGACTATGCAACCGAGCCCACCGAGCTGAAGATTCCCGATGTGGTGGCGGCGCCGCGCCAGCCGCTCGACGTGCAAGGAGCCGTGGCGTGGCGCGATGCGCTCGCGCAAGAACTGGGAAAG
>JADMIO010996627.1_pt1 | contig 22354 bp, 17 predicted proteins | sample 8958161 | NCBI WGS metagenome assembly JADMIO01 (sample SAMN16585339, study PRJNA669376) | soil metagenome | isolation source: Crop rotation soil | place: USA: Cullars Rotation, Alabama | collected 2011 | reverse complement strand
CACATCCATACACGTATATTCCATTTCTCAGCGCGGACATGGCAATTCGTCGAAACCTGAACAGGGATACCAACCAGACGATTTTGCAAAAGATATTGCCGACTTTATACAACAAATGGGGATAAACAATCCTGTATTAATCGGGCATTCAATGGGTAGTTCGGTGATACAAAGTTTTATCAGCAAATACCCTTTAACTGCGCGTGGAATTATTTTAGCAGGGGCATTTGCAGACTATGACAAACCAGATTTGCATGATTTCAAAAATACAATCGATAAGTTGACAGACCCCGTTGATTCTATGTTTGCTGCAGAATTTCAAAATAGCACAGCGTACCGCCCAATTGCTCCGGCAATGATGAAGTTATTTATTGAGGAATCCAGAAAATTGCCGGTATATGTTTGGAAAGGCGTTGCCGCAGGTTGGCTCAACAGCGGTTATACCAGCCAGTTAATACATTATAAGAACCCTGCTCTGCTGATCTGGGGCAATAAAGACAACTTCATTACAGAAAAAGACCAGGAGAAACTGCAACAGTCATTACAAAAATCAACTTTAAAAATATACGAAGGAACAGGACACGCTGTACACTGGAAGAACCGAAACGTTTTGCAAAAGATGTAGTGGCCTTTGTTGGAAGTTTGAAATAGAAAAACCTCTATACTCCCCCATTGAGTATTGAGCATTGAAAATTGAATATTCAACGCTCAATGCTCCTTGTAAATCTGGCAAATTGACCGCTATCATTCATAATATAACGCAATTTAATGCGTTTTAACAGGTGCAACCCCTACCAAGGGAAAACCAATATATTATGAAAAACATCATTGCCGCTGGCCTGGTTATCAGCAGCCTTTACTCCTGCAGTAGTACTAACCTTGTACATATCAGCGTATTAGAACCCGCAGCAGTCACCTTACCCAAGGACGTAAAAACGGCGGCTATCCTTAACCGAAGTCTTGCCGGAAAAGACAACAAAGGCCTCGATGCCATGGATAAACTCTTTACACTTGAAGGCGTTAATTTGGATAAAGAAGGTGGAAAAGCCAGTATAGAGGGCCTTACCGACGAACTTGTAAGAAACAATCGCTTTGTTGAAGTAATACCTGTTTTGAATAGCGATCTCGGTACTACGGGTACAGGTCAATTCTCTGGCCCTTTAGCCTGGGATGTGGTAACGAAAATCTGCAAGGATAATAAAGCCGATATTTTATTCGCCTTAGAACTTTTTGATACCGATTCTAAAGTAAGTTATGCTGCCAACCAGGTAAGTTTGAAAACACCTGTAGGAAGCATTCCTGCTATTGAGCACCAGGCTACTATGCAAACAATAGTGAAAACGAGATGGCGTATATATGATCCCGTTACTAAGCTAATCCTGGACGAATATCCTATTTCTACCAGCTTAAGTTTCTATGGAAAAGGTATAAATCCGGCAATAGCAGCTGCAGCTATAATTGACCGTAAGGACGCCGTAAAACAGGTTGGTAACAAAGTGGGACAAATTTATGCGCTACGGATAATTCCTACCTGGTTCCGCGTAACACGTGACTATTATGTTAAAGGCTCTGAAAATTTTGTTGTTGGCCGCCGCAAAGCCAATACCGGGAATTGGGATGAAGCAGGTGCCCTTTGGCAAAAAGATGTTGATCACCCCAGCGAAAAAGTTGCTGGTCGTGCATGTTATAACATGGCCATCATCAGTGAAATAAACGGAGACATTGACAAAGCAATTCAATGGGCTCAAAAATCTTATGAGAATTATAATAATAAATTGGCATTACGCTATGTAAATATTCTGAAAGACCGGAGAATAAGCAATGACATATTGAAAGAGCAACAGGCAGAATAGAAGGTTTTAAGAATTAGATATTGGTAGAAATAAATACTCAATATTCAATGTCAATATTCAATTTTCAACTCAGGAAAAAGCTTAGTAACGCCTGTTCCAACTTGAAAATTGAATATTGACATTGAATATTGAGTATTTTAATGTAGAGTATTAAAGAACGGTAGGCAATATGCGAAGAGTCTCACAATTGGCCCTTCGACAAGCTCAGGATGACAACCTGCGGTGCGTGTCTCGCATCAACATGTTGTCATCCTGAGCTTGTCGAAGGGCGTAATGCGCAGACTTTTAGAATAACACTTTTTTATCTCCAATAATAATACCAGGTAAATAGACAAATAATCCCAGTCGGTGGTCTGGGATTATTTGTATCAATTATTTACAATTGAACAAGCTCACTATTTACTTATCATAGTGCTCAAGAACCTTCATTTCCCTATTCTGAACTTCGATGTTCTTAAAGCAGTTTTCGTTTTCAACGTGAACTATATACAAAGGTCCTCCGGATAAACCCGGTACACTAATTTCCCAAACCCATTTTATATTGTAATCAAAATATAAAGATTTGATAATTGATCTTGTTTCCTGATCTAATTTATCCTCAGCATAGTTTATCAGCGTACCGTTCCAATGACCTTTGTTGTTGTAATCAACACGGTATTTCGCTCCATTTATCATAAAGACAGCCATATAACCTTCTTGTCTTTTATACCATTTAACTTCCTCTTTAATAGCAAAAGAATTATGAAGATCGCGAAGCGCCTTTGTGTTAATGGATGTTGCTTCTACATCTGTAGAAACTGGTACCGGACGTTTTGTATTATAGGCTATATCGTTTGTTGATTCCTGTGAAAAAACAGGGTTTACGAAAGCTGTTGTGCCGATCATTACCAGCATTGCAGCAAAAAATAACTTTTTCATTTTTTTTAATTATTAATTTTTTGTTTTAAGATGTTGATTAAATGCATAGGAATAATGGTTGATAAACTGCTGCAGACAGCCTACCAGGAAATATTTCACAAATTTTTCCGGGGAACTTGTGTAATTTATTTCTCTGCAATAAAAAGCAGGAAATGATTTTGCAGAAAATGAAATCCGTCTGCGAGTTCGTAAGGTTTTAATGCTTTGGCGATGGTTTGTTCAACGGTCTTTTTCGCATTGTAGTTCATTGCTGCAGCTGCGGGTCCGGTGCCCATAAATCCTTTAACAGCGTCTGCAAGACTACTATACTGGAAAGGGCAAGCTACCCTGCTCTTATGAATTAACTTCAACCTGTTTTTTTCGAGGTTGCTTTCCATTCTGCCATCTTCTGAAAGAGCGAAAGTACCAGGCATGCCTGCAAACGGTTCCGGAAGCAGCGTTCCTATAGCTTTCAATACATTACTGGCATCACTCATTTCTGGTTTATCCCAAATTCCAAGAACCAGCCGGCCTCCCGGTGCCAGTACACGCCTGGCCTCCATTAAAGCGCTTTCAAAACTTCCCGCATATTGAAATGAATTGAAACCCACAACTACAGTAAAACTGTTACTCGCAAAAGGGAGCGACTCAAGATCTTCTTCCATAAAATTGTTACGGGGATTTCGCTGTCTTGCCACATCCAATAAACCAGAAGCTGCATCCACACCTATTAGCTGTGCACCGGTATTAATAACCATGCTACTGAAAAAGCCAGATCCACAACCGGCATCCAACACTAACTGGTCTTCGCTTAGTTGTAGTTGATCCAATGCTTTTTTGTACATGGGCAAAAACCACGGCTCGAAATGTTTTGCCCAAAATTGCGGAGCAACGTTCCACAATTTTCCCTGGATTGTTTTTGTACTCATTTAAATAAGATTTAATTGTTAAGAGTACAAAAGTATATAGCGGATTAAAGTTTGCTGTTGCCTGGAAGTTCAGAGATTTGACAAAAAAGCTCAAACAATCATTTTCTGTTTTAATGATGCAGGAGAAGTGCCGAAACGCTGGCGGAAAGCGCGGCTAAAATGTGAGGCACTTTCAAAACCACTTTCAAATGATGCCTCAGAAACCGTTCTACCCAGGTTTGAAATAAGGTGTAGTGAATGGTTTAATCTTTTTTCGAGGAGCCATTTACCGGGAGAGACATCAAATACTTTTACAAAATCTCTTTTAAATGCCGACAAGCTTTTGGAACTTAATTTCGCAAACTCTTCCAGCTTTAGGTTATAGATGAAATTCTCTTCCATCACTCTCTGTAAAGAAATATTTTGGGGCTCTTTTAATAATGAGCTGAAATAGGATTGCAACTCATGATTTGCGGGATTATCAGCCATGATGAGAATTAACTCCCTGAATTTTAATTCCAGTAGAGATTTATCATGCTGGCGATCGTCATTAAAATAGGGCAACATGGATTGAAAAAAAGCATGTACCGCTAAACTATTATCGATGGTCATCACCGGATCAAAATTTCTTATAGAGTTATAAACAGGCTTCGATTTACTTTTTAAAACCTCGTAAATAAATTCATCCGGAACAAAAAAAAGAAAGAAACAAAATTCCGTATCAAAAAATTGTTCAACAACAGCAGCCCCCTTTCTTACAAAAACGCAGGAGCCTTCCTTCAAATCATAGGAACCGTGAGACGTGTGCCATATTTTTCGGCCTTCGGCCACATACACAATATAGTTATGGTGACTCCATACATCCTCCACCCTATTTTGAAGACGGCAATTATACATGGTAAATAAAGATTCACCACAAGTGAGCCGCTGGCACCTGCTGGGATTATTTACCAGGTGAGTATAGATGTTGTACAAGGCGAAAAAATTAATTTGCAATATTAAACAATAGGGGACAACCGCATATCCCCAAAAACGGGTATACTTCAGGTCTATAACTTTAGCAAGATCCGACCTAAGTTATCCCACGATTAAAATCGTTGATAATCAAGTATGGTCATCATAAATACTACGAAAGTCAGAATACATTATTACCGCTTTGTAACGCGAAGATTTGGCTTTCGGATAAATCTGGGTGCTTAATCATCATCGTCTTCGTCTTCGCCTTCCTTAACTTTTAAAAATGCCGCTCTCCGTGGTCCTGGAAAAGGCACATCATCGCCTTTTAATCCATGCCATAATACTTTGCTGAATTCCAGGTCAGGAATAGCATCTTCTTTTGCGAGGTTAAACGATTCAGATCTTTTTTGCCATTCATTTACTGCAATATTTTTTTCGGTAAGATCGATATTTGAAGCAAGGGCTGTGAAGCCCGTCATGTCAGGAGTATTACTGAAGCCACGCCACATTGATTCCGCAGCAGCATCATATTGCGTCATGGGTGGCATTCCCAGTATGAGTTCCATGGTGCGTAACATGGAGGATGTTGAATACATGCTATGATCAACAAATTTTCTTTTTACAAATCCGCCAGCCACATAGGCCGTTGTTCGATGTGCATCTACATGGTCCGGACCATTCTGTGCATCATCTTCAACTATAAAAACTACAGCTTCCTTCCAGATAGGGCTTTTGCTCAGGTGTTCAACAAATAAACCAACAGCAAGGTCATTATCTGCCGCATGTGCGTAGGGAGTTGGTTTTCCTTTGCGTAATCCTTCGGTATGATCATTCCCGAAACGCAGTGAATTAAATTGTGGCACAGCTTTAATGGCAACCATTGAATCAAATTCTCTTTGCCATTGATAAAACCGCGTGGTATCACGTACACCCATATCCCAGCCGGTATAATACGGACATAAATGATCTTTTAATACCGGGATATTGGGTTTATTATCATCGGCAAATTCACCGTAGGTGCGATAAGACACCCCCGATCTTTTACAAAGATCCCAGATAAAGCCTCCTTTATTATTAGCTATCTCGCGTTTTCCTTCACCCGGATAACTGCCACCGCGATTACCATAGCTGGTGGGCCAGTTCTTTTCGAGATAGTCGGTGGCGTAAGCTCCCATAGTCCAGTTATGCCCATCGGCACTCACTTCTCCATCAACATAAAAATTATCGAGGAGTACAAATTCATTCACCAGTTTATGCTGGTTCGGCGTAATCCTTTCACCAAATAATAACAGGCTGGTATCACCGTTACCGGCAGCTACATCACCCAAAACCTGGTCGTATGTACGATTTTCCTTAATGATATAAAATACATATTTGATCGTTGATGCATCACCAACTTTACGGGGTATGGGATTTCCTTCTTCACCGGCTGATACTTTTTCTTTTTCTTTTGTATATGGCGTGTTTTTATAAACAGCTTCGGAGTATTGTGACCGTTGCTTTTCTGTAGGAACAGGTATAATGCTCATGGTACCCTTGAAGAGACCGCCGATATAATCCATCTTTTGCTGCTGACGATTGTAATCGGCCTGTTGATAATTTACTTCCTGATCCTTTTTAGTGGGATCCGGGCCCTTTACATTCGATGAAGAAGAAAAACCTTTTCCGTTTGTTACATAAATTTTTTTACCCAGTACTTTTACATTGGTGGGATACCAGCCTGTTGGTATAAACCCTTTACTTTTACTATATCCCGGTTTGCTAAAATCAAATACTGCCAAACAATTATTATCTGCATTTGCTACATACAAAGTTTTTTCATCCCCTGAAAGCGCTACCCCATTTGAAGTAGAACCACTGGGTGCATCAGGAAATAGCGCTGCGTTCAATGTTTCTATTACTTTAGCGTCCCTGGTATCAACAACTGAAACTGAATTGTCATTGGCATTTGCAACAAATAAGTAGCGTCCGTTTTTAGTCAGGCACATTTCGTTGGGATTATCGCCAACAGCAATAGTTTTTTCCACTGCAAAATTTGCTGCATTCATCACCAGCACTTTGTCGCCACCCCAAACCGTTATATAGATGAATTTTTTATCCGGAGATAAGATACAGGCATAACCCTCTGCTCCCAAAGATTGCGTGAATAGTATTTTTTTTGTTGCAAGGTCTACAACGTACAGTGAATTATTTTCCTTAGTTACTACCCATAAACGATTCCTGCTATTATCTATTTCAATACCGGCAGGAGAAATTTTAACCGGCCATTTTTCGCCCAGCTTTATACTATCCGCCAAAACCAACTTGTTATTCGTTACAGCATATTTTAAAATCCAGTTGTCATTGCCGCCCGAAGCATAAAGCCATTTTTCATTTGCTGAAAACTTTAACCCATACCAGGATTTTTTTATGACTTCTGTATGCAATAACTGATCTGTTTTGGTATCGATAAGCTGAACAGATTGCACGCTCTGACCATTGTTAGTTACTGCAATGTATTTACCGGAAAAAGAAACTGCCATATTCAGTGGAAGATCACCTAAGGCAAATGATTTTCCTACAGGAGACAGGCTCCAGCCATTCGGTAATCCAACTCTTTTTAATTCGGGTTCTTTACTGGCTTGACCAAAAATTACAATAGCAGTGAACGAAAAAACAACAACAATCAGGCTTTTTTTCATACTATATCTTGATGGTTAAAGATACGATCATGTTCAATTTCCCGGGCAGTAAAAAAAATTAAGCATAATAAAGTATGAAATCACCGCTAAGCTGATCCGATAATTTTCAGCCACACAATTTCGTTTCTTAAGCTTTCTAATGTTTTAATAGAACAACAATAAAATTTGCCGCTACTAAATTCCACTGTTATTTTTATACTCTAAAAATGTAAAAGTGAAAATAATTTATAAAACAGGCATAGTACCCGGCACTGACGCGATTATCGATCTGTATGATAAAGCTGCTTTACCCAGGCCAACTAAGGACAAAGAGCGAATTCAGAAAATGTTTGAAAACTCAAACCTGGTGGTAACGGCATGGGACAATGAAAAACTTATTGGAATATGCCGTTGCATTACCGACTGGGTTTGGAGTTGTTACCTGGCCGATCTGGCCGTAGACCCAGGTTATAAGAAAAGTGGAATAGGCAGAAGTTTGATCCAGGAAACCAGGGATAAACTAGGTGAACAATCAATGATTCTTTTGTTATCTGTTCCTACAGCGCTTGAGTATTATCCGAAAGTAGGTTTTGAAAAAGAGAACAGGGCATTTATGATTAGCAGAACCAAATAATTTTCATTCGCACTTTATGGTTGAAAGTAAGTAATGATTTCTTGTTTTGAACCACGAAGACGCGAAGGCGCGAAGTTACACGAAGTATTAATCACGGCTTCCGGCAAACATATTAAATGCATATTGCAACCGAAAACCAAGGGTTTGAATTGAATAATCTGTTCCTGCCATATCGGCTTCATACTTAATTCCAATGCTTATAGCGCTACCCCTTTGACCTACACCAATATTATAACCGCCAACCATAGCTGCAGCAAATCCACTTTTCTTAGTTGCTTTACCTATTGCGTCACGCACTACTACACAATAACCTGCCTGCGGCTCAATAAAAAACCCTGTTGATCCCTCGCTGTTAAACACATTCCGAAACCCTGCTTTAATGGAAAGATTACCAATAATGCTGTTGTTAAGCGATTCATCTTTTGGAGGGAATAAACTAAAATCGAGAAATTCAATCACCACCTGGCGGTTTCCTACCTCATTAACAGGGAAGCCTGCGTTACAAAAGAAACTGTATCCGAGCTTACTCTTCTCCCCTTCTTTGCCCAACATTTTAACCATGGACAACTGCGCATGGCTAACTAATGAAACAAAACCAGTGAATAATGCCAGCAGTATAATTTTTTTCATGGGTTAGTTTTAAACGCATATTTTAACGGATCGCAGTTTAAAAATATTGTTCAAAAAGGATACCCTTATCCGTCCATTTATACAACATGCATATATATAAAAAAACAGCATCAAAAGGTGCATTAACAACAAGTTTATTATTAATATGTTTTTGGGGTGTTGCGCAGAAAAAAATTGTACGTCCCTATGAACAGGATGCCTGGAAAAAAAGCTATGAACCTTTTCGCGTAGCCGGCAACCTCTATTATGTGGGAACTTATGATCTTTCCAGTTATCTTATTACTACAACCCAGGGGCATATCCTCATCAATACCGGTTTAGCAGAATCGGTACCAATGATCAAATCTCATGTTGAAGCACTTGGCTTTAAGTTCTCCGACATAAAAATTCTCCTGGCAACCCATGCACATTACGATCATGTAGCCGGAATGGCTGAGATAAAAGAAATAACCGGTGCATCGATGTTCATCAATGAAAGAGATGCAACGGTTTTGGCAGATGGGGGTAATTCAGATTTCATATTTGGCGGCAAAGGCAGCACATTTGAACCTGTGAAAGCTGATTCGTTGTTACATGATAATGACACGGTGACATTAGGCGGGATGCGGGTCATTGTACTCTCTCATCCAGGCCATACAAAAGGGGCCAGTAGTTTCTTATTTGATGTGAAAGACGAAAAACAAACCTATCGGGTTTTAATTGCGAATATGCCTACTATTTTAGATGAAACAAAACTCTCGGGCATGCCAGGTTATCCTGATGTGGGAAATGATTATGGCCGCACACTGGAGCGCATGAAAAACATAAAATTCGACCTCTGGCTGGCTTCTCACGCGAGCCAGTTTGAATTACATAAAAAACGTAAACCAGGCGATCCTTATAATCCAAAAGCATTTGTGGATCAGAACGGATATGATGCAACTATTAATACCTTATATCAAGTCTATCTAAAGAAACTTACTGCGAAGTGATGATTTTGCGACTGAGTTCTATTAAAAGTAACTTTATCTCAAACACAACGACTTTCTGCTCTTGAGCTTGATTCATAATCATTATCAACTTCAAAATGTTTTGCCATAAATATTAATAAAGGCAACCAAAAACTTGCCATAAAACTCTCATTTTCATCATATAATTATAACTATTTATTTAGTTTTTCAGTGACTTGGGAGACGGCCGGAATAAACTTAAAAATAGTATCTTCGGAAAGCTGATAATTTGCGTATAAGTGTAAACATTGGCGTTATTTAAACAAAAGCGAATAAAAATCAAAATATGAAAAATAGCATCGTGGGCATATTCCTGCTCTTTTCAGCTCCAATCTTCGCACAACAAACCGTTACTGAACAGTTCAATAAGATAACCACTATGAAGGAGGCACAGGCGTTTGTGGACGCAAATGCTGCTCTCAAGCCGACTATTTTTAAGGTGACCATGGGAAAAGACAGCGCATTAATTGATAAAAGAATATTACGTCAAAAAGGAGGTGAAACTTTTAACGTTGGGTATGTTACCTATAAAATTCTCGAAGCAAAAGAATCTGTGCAGTATCGCGCCAGCTATATCTTTCTCGATGGAGGCTCATTAACTATCCAGGAGATTGACAGCCTCAAAAAAATTATCACGAAAAAGATTTCAGAAGGCGTGCCTTTTGAGAAACTCTCCGATGAATATACCATGGATGGTAATAACACCAAAGGTGATACCGGCTGGTTTTTTGGAGAAAATATGTTGCCAAAAGAATTCCAGGAAGCTGTGGCAAAACATAAAAAAGATGAAGTTTTTTATGTAGATGTTTCGGAAAAACAATGGCATTATATTGTAAAGAAAACTTTTGACGACGATGCCAAGAAAGAGGTGACGGTGTTAAGAGCTAATGGAAGGTAGTTTTAATTGTTTAGCATCTAAATATCCACATCATTCAATCCAACCAGGATGAATAAAAAAATCAGGCGGGATTTGAAGTTGCATTTTCAAAACATGCACAACCCGTCGGGTTCAGAATTCTCAAATACATATTGAGGGACCTTTTTGTATTGGGACAGGCAATGGCTATGGCCGATTGTATCCCTATTGTTCGTTCTCGGGTTCGCAATCCATTTTTGGTATTGATATAAAACTAAAAGCTGGACGAAAGATTATGGTGGATGGGTTTACGAAAAAAACAAGCCCCGGTAATTTTTAGAAATCAAATTTACGATGGCCTTACAGCCATCGCTATAATATTAAGCCCTTTCAGGGCTTGCTTCTTAGTTGAAAATTGATTTTTAATTTTTGAATATTGAATATGAAAAAGGATAATCAAATTCAAGACGCGGGATGGTCTGACGGTCCCCGTCTGACCACCCGATACCGCAGGTTGCCCTCTGTGCCGAACACCCGTTAGACCCCCGGGTTGGTCTGACGGTCCCCGTCTGACCACAACCATACCCGCAGGCTGCCCTCTGTGCCGAACACCCGTTAGACCCCCGGGTTGGTCTGACGGTCTCCGTCTGACCACCCCCATACCCGCAGGCTGCCCTCTGTACCGAACACCGTTAGATCCCGGAATGGTCTGACGGTCCCCGTCTGACCACCCCGATACCGCAGGTTCCCCTCTGTGCCGAACACCGTCATACCCGGGACGGTCAGACGGTGTTCGATCCTGCTATGCGAAGACCAATGAAATCTCAGGTTCAACCTGTCATTCCCTTTTGAATGTGGCGCACCAAATTTTTTCTCAAAATGAAGGCCCCGATTAAAGTATGTTATTCGCACCAATCTGGCTTTCAAAAAACAACTTATTTACTGTACTAATCTCATCCTGGTTAATCGTATGACCCATATTCGGGTAAATCTTCGTAGTTACTTTTGCATTCATCTTTTGTAAAACTGCAGCAGAATCATTTACCCTCGAAACGGGAACATGTGGATCCGGATCGCTGGTACCGATAAATATATTAGTGCCGGAAAAATCTCCCGAATAGTTGCTCGTATTAATTTTATCTCCAATCAATCCGCCGGTAAATGCAATAACTCCACCATATTGTGTTGCATTGCGCGTTACAAACTCCAAAGTAAGACAAGCGCCTTGCGAAAATCCTACAAAATAAATATTCTCTGATTTTATTCCTTTTGCATTCACTTCATTTGCTATCTCTTTTACCAACGATAATGCTGAAGATAACCAGGGTTCATTTTCTGATGGCGGTGCGAGAAATGAATAAGGATACCAGGTATGATTAGTTGCCTGTGGAGCAATTAATGCGAAATCCTGAATTTTAAAATGATCCGACAAACTCAAGATATCTTCCGCGGTTGCACCTCTTCCATGCAACATGATCATTGCCTTAGTCGCGTCTTCCAATTTCTTTCCTGATGTTATAAAATTTTTCTTGTGCATAGTCTTTAAAATTACAATGCCAATGCTGGCAATATTTTTTCAATATCTGAACGTTGTGGTTCGTACTGGATAGGAAGTTTTAAATGCATTCCTAACTCATTCACCGGTTCATCAACATCAAAACCCGGATTATCTGTCGCTATTTCAAACAATACTCCACCCGGCTCACGGAAATATAATGAGAAGAAATAATTGCGGTCTATTTTTTCTGTTATATTTAAACCGTGTTTTATCACTTTCTCCCTGAAAGCCATCAACGCTTCTTCATTTTTGACCCTGAATGCTACGTGGTGATTGGTTCCACCAGCTCCAATACCAGGTTTACCAGTTGGATCTTCGAAAATATCTACTATCGCTGCATTCTCTATTGCATCAGTTACAAACCGATAAAAATTTCCGTCCTGTTTCAATAATTTATAGCCGAATACCTCTGTAAGTACTTTCGATGTAGGTTTCATATTTCTCAATGTCAAGGTAATACTATGAAAACCTTTTATGGCTGCACCTGCTTTTACGTCGCCTGTTTCCCATGCTTTTCTGGAATCTGCTTTTTGAGGAACAACCAGGTTTAATTGCAAGCCATCCGGATCCCGGAAGGGCAAAATCAATTCACCCAATCTTTCCAGGGGCTGATCGTGTTTTACATTATTCGATTTAAATCTTTCGGCCCAGAATTCGAAACTATCTGCCGGTACCGAGTAACCGATTTGGGTTGCCATACCCGTTCCAGCAACACCCTGCCGGACATTCATCCACGGGAAGAAGGTAAGTATGGTACCCGGTGTTCCATTTTCATTTCCATAATAGAAATGATAAGTGCCGGGGTCATCAAAATTGACCGTTTTTTTAACCATTCTCAAACCCAATACCTTTGCATAAAAATCGTAGTTGCGTTGAGCGTCGCCGGCTATAGCCGTAATATGATGTATGCCCAATATTCTGTCTTCCATAAAAATTGTTTTAAGCTTGTTTTATCAATTGTATTTCGGCGTGAAATTTAATTTCATCGCTTACTACTACTCCGCCGGTTTCAGTTGCCGCATTCCAGGTTAAACCAAATTCTTTACGACTGATTTTTCCAGTTACTGCAAATGCAGCTTTCGTTTGCCCGTAAGGATCTTTCGCTATACCGCCAGGTTCTACATTCAAAGCGATATTCTTTGTTATTCCTTTAATGGTCAGTTCGCCATACAATTTACTATCTCTGCCGTTGGCCACATACCTCGTTCCTTTGAATAACAATTGGCCATATTTTTCTGCATCAAAGAAATCAGCTGAACGCAAATGCGCATCTCTTTGTTCGTTATTGGTAGAAATCGAATCTACTTCTGCAACCAGTTCAATGTTGCCTGGATTTGAAAAGTCGGCGTCCTCTGTTTCGGCAGTGACCATAAAGTTCTTGAATTGACCTGTAACCGTGCTGATCATCAGGTGTTTTACTTTGAATATTAATTCGCTGTGTGCGGGATCAAGTGCCCATTTTGTAGTAGTGGGAGTTAATGTTGCTGTTGTCATTTTATTTAAATTTTATACCACAAATTTCCTCCTTATACATGGACCGGGGAATAGCTATAACAGGGATAGTGATGTATAAATTATGGTTTAAACGCAACGAACCTGAATATTGAGGATTGAGCATTGAGGATTGAATATTTTCCAAGAAATATTCACTCCTCAATGCTCAATCCTCAATATTAAATTTATCAGTTCATGAAAGTTTAAGCAACTGAACATCAGCATGTAGCTTTACCTGGTCAGAAATAAGAATTCCTTGCTTATCAAAAAACTCATTCCAGGTAATATTGAAATCCTTGCGGTCAAAAGCGATGTCCATTTCAAAGCCGGCTTTGATATTTCCTCTTGGATCTGGTACAATTCCCAGGAATTTTGCATCAAATTCAATCTCCTGTTTTATATCTTTTACTGTGAGTATACCTTTGACTTTGATTGCATTTTCCTGCACAGTTATAGCAGTTGATCTGAAAGTAATAGTGGGATATTTTTTTGCATCAAAAAAATCAGGTGAACGCAAATGCTCATCCCTTTCTTCAATCCCAGTGAAAATAGAATTCGTGTAAATGGTAAGACTTATTTCGCTATCGCTAAAATCATCGGCAGAACCCGCAACAGTACCTTCCAGCTCCCTGAACCACCCCGAAACAGAAGTGATCATCAGGTATTTTGCATCGAACCTGATTTTGGTATGAACGGGATCGATGGCCCAGGTGTTTTTATTTTTATTTTCTTCCATTATATAGGATCAAAATTTATTTGGTAAAGCTAACCGTATTCATTTTTTTAAACTCTGTAAAACTGCTACCCGAAACATTTTTAAAAAACTTACTAAAATGAGCTGTATCGTCGAAACCCAGTTGATAAGCAATTTCTTTCATTGTTAAAGAAGAGTATGCGGCCTGGCGCTTGGCTTCCAAAACAATTCTTTGCTGAATATGATGACTCGCGGGAAAGCCTGTAACTTTCTTCACCACTTCATTTAGATAATTAGGCGTTACAATAAGTTTATCAGCATAGTCTGTTACCATTCGTTTGCTTATGAAATCTTCTTCAATAAGAGAAAGAAATTTTTTGACAAGGTCGATATTCTTTGATTGTGTTTCTGTTTGACTTGAATGTTCGAATTGCCGGGTGAGATAAATCAGGAAAATCTTCAGGTACCCTTTGAGTATTTCCGAGCGAAGCAAGAAGAAATTGCCATATTCCTTTGTCATTTTATTCGCCATTTCTTCCATTTCGGCCTCCAGGTCTTCGTTCACTTCTATAACAGGCGAACGGGAAAGGCTATTAAAAAGCCCTGTGTTGAAAAGCAGGTCGCAATTTTCTTCTGCCAGTCCAATAAATTCTGCAGTAAAAGAAATAACATATCCAATTGCAGGTCCATTTATAGTCAGCAGATGTACCTGTCCTGGTGCAATGCAGTAAACGGAATTGTTTTGCAACTCCAGTTTTTCAAAATCGATAAGATGAATACCGGCCCCCGTTTTCACCCAAACAATCACAAAATAATTATGGCGGTGCGGAACTTCATTTTGCTGCCAGCGGTTCTGACCGATCCATTCCATCGTGTGAATTTCGAAAGGTATGTTTGCCGAAGACTGACTAAGTTCAAGTATGGGTGTGTTAACTGCCATAGATTTCAATAGGTGCAATAATAAATCATAAGTACGAGATAAAATACGAAGGACGAAATATGAAGTACGAAATACGAAGTACGAATTACGAAATACAGGCGTTCAGCATTTTGCACGTCGTATTTCGCACTTCGTACTTATTGTCTTCCGCAATTGCCCCCTTATAATGCCGCAATCACACCTGCATCGAATAGTAATTTGAGCCTAAGTTTGTACAAACATTTATTGTATGCGTAAACTAATATTTCAGCAATGGTTGTCAATGGATGGTTATGCTGCAGATGCAAGTGGTAGTGTTAGCTTTATTGAATCTACTACGCTCAATAAATACTCCGATCTCGATCAGTTGGCCTGGTTAGATAATATTGATACGATTTTGTTAGGAGCTGTTACCTATAAACTTTTTGTAGATTTCTGGCCTACTGCTACAAATAACCAGGAAGTGATTGCAGATAAATTAAACAGCATTCCTAAAGTAGTTTTCTCTCGTTCACTAAAAGAAGCGCCCTGGGGTAAATGGCCGGCAGCAAAATTGATTTCAACAGATGCAGTGCAGGCTGTTCGTGAAATGAAAGCCCTGCAAGGAAAGGACATGGTGCTTTGGGGAAGTATATCTTTATCACAGGATCTGATGAAAGCAAATCTTATCGATGAATATCATTTTCGGATTTGTCCTTTGGTATTAGGCAGCGGGAGGCCAATGTTTGAAAATACAGGGCCTCTTAATTTTGAACTTTATGATACGAAAAGATATGAATCGGGATTGATGTTGTTACAGTATCGGCAGCGTGCTGATTAGTTAGATTTTCATACAAGGGAGAACGATATAGCCAGGACTTATTAATTTTCTTCTTCGATGAGTTTTCGTAAAGCGAATACCAATTGTCTGTCCTTTTCCCTTAGCTTTCCACTTCTGTCCGGAGGAAGATCGAGGATGAGGATATTATCCTGCGCAGTACACTTTTTATATAAAGCAAAAAGCTCCGGTGCTGTTTTGTAGATAGTGTCTGTTGTATTGTAAAACCATTTCTGACTGATACATATAGTTGTTTCCCACGGCATATAATATAGTTTACCATTATGGGAAAATAATTTAGGATCAGGATTTGCCGGTAAATAAGGATCACCCATTCTAAAATCACTGGGGAAATAACGTATAGGATAACCCTCTTTTTGCATAGTTGGTAAAACCCAGGTAGAATCAGGATCGGGGTTATCCGGTCTGCCAATTGACCAGTTAACACCTACCTGGCACTGTGGGGCCATTTCTTTTACTGTAGCATAAATTTCAGCTATGGGCCAACGTTCCCTTTCTTTTTCCCAACCGGCGTCCAGCCAAAGCTCAACAATTTTTGTATGCCTGTTAGTAATATTGATCAACTCTTTAATTTGATTAAGTATATAGACATTGTAATCTCTGTCTAACGAACGGTTACGCACATCCGCATTTTGATGCCTGTCCCAAAGCGAGTAATAAAGACCCAGCCGGATTCCATATTTTTTACAGGCTTTTGCCACTGCTTCTACTACATCGGTGGTATTACCCGAGTTGGCAACATCGTAATTTGTATACTTACTATCCCACAAACAAAAACCTTCCACATGCTTGGTGACCAAAATAACATACTTCATTCCAGCTTCTTTAGCTGTGCTTATCCATTGGTCAGCATCCACCGTTGTTGGAGAATAGGAGGATGCAGGTTTGCTGCCATCTGTCCATTCCATATCATGAAAAGTATTGACGCCGAAATGAATGAACATGCCGTATTTTCTTTTTATCTGTTCCAATTGATAAGCGCTGGGCTTATTGGACGGTAGTGGTGCCTTCTGTGTTTGCGCGTGTGAATCGCTGAAACTCAGAATGATTAAAAAAAGAAGAACATGGGTTTTTCTCTTCATATATATAAAATTAGATTTTCATTTGGGTATTTGGAAGGATTTTTATATGGATGATAAGGTCTCTGTGCAGCTCTGTGTGATCTCTGAGAAGCTCTGTGTAACAAGTCTAGTTACACAGAGCTTCTCAGAGATCACACAGAGCTATACGGAGATAAAAAATCCCGGTGTAAAAACACCAGGACTTGATTGCCAAAATTGACTTACGAGAAAAAGAAAATCTTTACTTATTATTTTAATGAATTCAAAACAATGTTCCTGTCTTCCCCTTTACTATTTCTAATGGTTACATTGATGGCATCTTCCGGGCAAATAATGCAGTTACGGGACGATTGCGATAAAAAACCTTGGCCGTAATAAAACTCTTCCTTTTGCATACGCCCGTCTTTCAAATGAAATATTGCTGATACATCGTCGGGTTTTATAGTAAGGAAATGCCGGTTTCCCTGCATACCAAATAACTTAAGTTTATCCCTGTTCTGGCTGGCTGCTACAAGATAGTTTCCCAGGTTGCCTTTTAACTTAACCAGGGCCTTACCATCACCCGGAATATAAATGCCACTTTCAAGAATTGAAAGCGGTTTAAATCCACCCTTGTCATCGCCCTTCAATAATAAACCGTTTAAAGCATCCATCCGGCCAATTGAAACTTCCGGGCCAAAATCATTTCCATTGATGAGTACGTCAAGTTTCCCATCTCCATCATAATCGTCAGCCAGCATTCCATTCAGTACAGATACCTGGGCCATTTCAGGCAGCGGAATCATTGTAAATTTTCCATTTCCATCGTTCCTGAGGAAACAGGATTGTAGCATGGTGGCTTTTAATTTTTGTGCATCTTTTCTCATGTCAGCTGGAAATATATCATCCATATCCGCATCAGCAAACTTGCCGTAATTATCAAACCGCTTTTTAAGCGTAGGTATTCTTTCAATGATATCATCTCGCCCGAAGGCAGGAAATTCTTTTAGTTTTCCGTCTGCAGCAGGAAGGTAAAGTGAAGGGATGGATACATAACTGCCATTCTTATCAAAGTCTTTTGCTATTATCTGTACCGGGTATTCTTCACTAGCCTGGTAAAGAGAATTTAAACCTGTGTTGCCGATTATATAATCCATTCTGCCGGTATGCCTGAAATCACCGCCGACAATTGAGTTCCACCAGCCGGTTTTCCCACTAATCCCTGTCCCGGCTGTTACATTTTTGAATTTACCACCGGTATTTTGTAAAAAAGTCACCGGCATCCATTCCCCCGCGAGAATTAAATCGATACTATTATCATTATTAAAATCGGTGAACAAAGCATCACATACCATTCCTATATTCACCAAATCCGGCGCTACTTCCTGTGTTACATCAGTAAATCTCACTTTTCCATTTTCAGTATCATTCCTAAAAATGAAACTGTTCACGGGCTTTGGATATTTTCCCGGGTCAACTCTTCCAGATACGAACAGATCCAGTTTACCATCATTATTAAAATCCATTGCGCGCACACAAAACTTGCTGGTATTGTTCAGTGGCAAAGCGTCTGTGACAGCAGTAAAATTACCTTTGCCATCATTTAGAAACAGCTTGTCCTGATAATTTGTAATTTCATGTTCGTCTTTATAACCGCCGCTCGCAATATAAATATCCGGTTTCCCATCTCCGTTAGCGTCAAATAGTAATATTCCTTCCTCCTTTGAACTCTTAAAAACATTTTCAGATGTCAATAGTCTCTGTACAAATTTGCCATTAGCCTGTTGCACGAAAATCACAGTTGGTGAATAGTAAGTTCCTGCAACAACCAGATCGTCAAGTCCATTACCGTCAACATCAGCTGCAGCCAATGCCGGACTGTAATCAGAAAATTTGTGTGGCAGGGTTGTTTGAATGTTGAAATCATTGTAATCGAAATCTTTCTGCTTAAAATCAATTCCTGCCGATAATGTTTTTTCTTTAAACAAGGAAGCTGTTTTTAGCGATGGCTGTTTCCAGGAATAAGCCTCTTTTGCATCGGCAATGTTTACTGTCAGAACCTGGTTTGCTTTTACATTTTTTATAGTTTGTTTTATTTCACCAGGCCACCTGATAATAATAGAATCAATTAAACTTGTTTTTCCTATTCCAAAATGAGCAATGTTTTGATTGGACGACAGATATCCACGATATGGATTATTTTCATACACCTGGTGTTTGTTGTCGTCATAATAAATATCAACGAAGGTTCCGAGGCCATTTACATTCAAAGTACTTCCTTTAAATACAATCCCGAGGAAATGAGCCGTTGTATCGCCCTGTTTACGTAAAGTATTTTCATAAACAAAAGCTTCGTCATTCATATTGTTGATCACCATATCCATGTCGCCGTCGTTGTCAAGATCCGTATATGCGGCGCCATTGGAAAAACTAGCCGTTGCTAGTCCCCAGTCATTACTAACATCACTAAACATTAGTCCATCCAAATTTTTAAACGCGTAATTTGGAATTTTAATGATGGGGATTTGTTCCATTATTTTTAGTGGCGATTCGAATGCCCTGCTTTTTTCACGGTAAGCAATAAAATCATGATCGGTAACGTCTTTAGGAAACCCGTTAGTGATGAGCATATCGCGGTAGCCATCATTGTCAAAATCAGTTATAAGAGGAGTCCAGCTCCAATCAGTTTGTGATATACCGCTCATGAACGCGATTTCACTAAATACCGGGGGACCTACAGAATCATTTTCAAGCAGCCGGGGTCCCTGGTTCAATTGCAGCGTGTTTCGTATATATTGATATTGATAATTAAACTTGTCGAAATTCTGCACTGTATTGTAATTGTTGGCATTTAGCATCATCTTCTTGCGATGATTATCCCTGGGGTTCATGTCGAGTTCAACTACATCAGCCAACCCATCATTATTGATATCAATGACGTCCTGCCCCATTGAATTGAAAGTAGTATGCTTAAAATATTCCTTTGAGCGGTCAGTAAATGTACCGTTGTGGTTGTTGATATACAAAATATTACTAGATATAAAATCGTCGGCTACATAAATGTCTTTCCAACCATCATTATTGATATCACAAATGCTTGCAGAGTGCCCAAACCCTGCCAGTGTAATTTTTGCCTTTTCGGAAATGTCATGGTATACAGGATGCTCTAAGCTACTATCCATTTCGTTTGCAAACAATTTACCTACGCTATGTACAGTGATATTGTTACGTTCGCGAAACACAGAAGAGCTGTTGCCACTTGATGCAGCATTAACGGTAAGGTACATATCTAAATCGCCGTCGTTGTCATAGTCAAAAAAACTTGCCATTGTAGATTGGACGTTGGCATCCAATCCGTATTCTTCAGCCATGTCCTTAAAATGAGGAACTGAAGCTTTATCTAATCCCTGGTTAACGTAAAGGATATTTCGGCGTCTTAGCGAATCGCTATAAATAGTATTGCAGACATAAATATCCATAAGGCCATCATTATTTATATCCACCACAGATACGCCTCTTGCCCATCTTCCCATTCCCTCAACTCCCGCGGTTGAAGTAATGTCTTCGAATTTGAAGTTGCCTTTATTGAGATATAGTTTGCTGGAAACCATATTACCGGTAAAATAAATATCCGGCAGTCCGTCATTATTAAAATCACCTATTCCTACTCCACCCCCGTTATATACATTCACGACGTTCATCGGGTTTATGGTATCGCTCTCCGTAATTACATTTTTAAAATCTATTCCTGAATGAGAAGAAGAAATTTTTTCAAATAATAGAGATTTTTTATTGTTGCAAGCAAGCAGGCACAATACAATAAAACAGATTAATACAGGCGCACAAATTTTCATAATATACCTGGCAATGACTAGTTTGAAAAGTAACAAAGAAACGGCTTCTAATTAAAAGAGGCTTCCCTTTGCGGGAAAGCCTCTTTTAATAAAATATTTGAATTTAATACCCGGGATTTTGAGTTAAGTTCGGGTTAAGTGCCCTCGCACCCTGTGGTATCGGTAAAAGTGTCCACTCTGCTTTGATAGCAGTATTATACAATCCATGTACTTTTCCGTCATTTGTAGGGCCGGGAGCTGGATTTGGAACGGGATTAAGGCTGTTAGCTACTGCTCCATTCACCCTGTTAACAAACTCAACAGCTACATCTGTACCTGCCCTGCACAAATTAAAGAAAGTGGAATATTCACCACTAAGTTCATGCCGGTACTCACTCAATACCATTTGTAAAGGATCAGTAATTGGTGCACCGGGTGTGCCATTATAATTAGCACTATCGGCCATAATTGCGGGTGCTACGCCACCCCATGCCCTGTCTCTTACTAATTTAAGATCTGCCATACCACCAGGAACATCGCCTTTGCGTATTTTACATTCAGCCCTGCTTAGCAAAACTTCAGCATAACGCATTAATATTTGGTTTTGGTCACCAAAAATATGTGATGCACCATCGGGGCCGCTGTAATTACCTGTCAAATTTGGATCTCTCCATTTTTTTGCGCAAACATAACCGGTACGTTGATTGTCGTCTCCATACCATGGCCGGGTTTTGGTTCCAACTGTATTTATGATAGTGCCATCATCTGCCTTATATTTTGCATCGTTCGCGGCAAAACCAGCTACTACCGGAGGATAGCCTTTAACTCCACCCCATTTGGCAATAATTCCGGGGCTTTGCAACGCATCGCCAGGACCAACAATTGTGAGCAACTTCCGCTTATCTCCAGATTGATAAGAATTCCAAAGCGCCGGGTTACCATAGTCATAACCTTGTTGAGTTATTTCATTTGGCCAGCTAAAACTATCTATCCAACCCAATTCAGCTCCGGGCGGTTGCCAGCTACCACCCCAATCCTGCGGATCACCTGCTTTGAGGTAAAACTGAACCTCGAAAAGTGATTCAGCATTATTCTGTTTATTATATTCATTTACGTCAGCAAAATTTGGTAAAAGAGAATAGTTAGCAAACTCGGGACTATTGAAAGCAGTTAAGGCGGCGGTATAATCTTTTAACCACATACGAGCCGCGCCCTCGTAAGCATAGGCGGCACCCTTAGTAGCCCTTCCTAAATCAGCAGAAGACAAATCTTTTTTTGATAACAATAAAGATTCTGCCTGAACCATATCTGACGCTACCTGTGCAAACACAGAATCCCTTGAAGACCTGGGCCTCAATCCAAGATTTAATGCTCCGGTGGTATCTGTTTCCAACGGAACACCTCCGAAAGATGCAGCCAGGTAATAATAAGTCATTCCCCTGAGGAAAAAAGCTTCACCTCTTAGCCGTTTTGCCAGAGCCTGGTTTATAACTCCTCCTGCCTCGGCCTTGGTGATAACACTAAAAACAGAGTTGGCCCTTGCAATACCAATGTAAGATTGGTTCCAAAAAGTAATAAGCCCAACAAAAGTTGC
>JADMIO012911325.1_pt1 | contig 22356 bp, 15 predicted proteins | sample 8958161 | NCBI WGS metagenome assembly JADMIO01 (sample SAMN16585339, study PRJNA669376) | soil metagenome | isolation source: Crop rotation soil | place: USA: Cullars Rotation, Alabama | collected 2011 | reverse complement strand
CCCGCCGTTGAAAAGGAACGTGCCGCGCTGATTCCCCGCCCCGCGGCTAAGTGTCGAGAAGTTCAGGCCGATCCCTTCCGTCGTCGCCGATCCGGGATTCACGATCACGGTGCCGAAGCCGCCCGCCGTCAATGTGCCCGCCTGTTGGGTGAAGCTGCCGGTCGTCGCCGTTCCGCCGTTGACCCGGAAGGTACCGTTGTTCACCGTCACCGGGGCCGTCGTCCCGATTCGGGCGATCGCGTTGGCGACGCCGCTGTTGTCGAGTGTTATGGTCCCGCCGGCCTGGGCGAGGAAGGAACTGCTGCCGAGGGCGGACCCGTTCGCCCCCGAGAGGACGATACTTCCCGCGTTCGCCAAGGTGTTGACGAGTTCGACCGGCTCGTTCGTGACGACCGTCGCCCCGGTGTAGGCGTTCGTTCCGCTCAGCGTGAGTGCCGCCGCCCGCGACTGGTTCGTAATCCCGCCCGCGCCCGACAGGACACCGGACAGGGTCATCGCGTTCGCCCCGACGAAGGTCAGGGTCGAGTTCAGGGTGGCGGCGTTGGCGACGCCGGACAGGGCCGCCGACGCGTTCAAGGCGCCGCCGTTAACGGTCAGCGTGCCGGTTCCGAGGGAGGCATTGTTCCCGATCCGAAGGACGCCCGAGGTCAGCGTCACCCCGCCGGAAAAGGTATTGGCGGCCGTCAGCGTAATGAGGCCGACTTCGTCGTGGGCCGTCGAGGTCGCGACCGTGACCCCCCCCGTCCCGGAATCACCCCCGAGACCGACAGGTTTGCGATACTCCCCGGGACACTCGTAAACCGCAAGTTCGTGTTCAGGACGACCGGGGCCGAAATCGTATTGGTGTTGGCCGTCGTGCCAGCTCCCGCGTTGGCGACCGTCGCGAAGCCCGACCCGCCGTCCACGAAGGTGATCGCGTTGGTGCCCCCGATCGTGTACGCAAACGGATTACTGAAGTTATTGAAATTCATCCCGCCCAGCGTCAGCCCCGCCACGTCCTGGGTGACGGTGACGTTCGCGCCGATGTAGCCGGCGGCGAACGTCCCGCCGCCGAAGGAGGCAACGCCACCGTTGTTCGGGAACGGGTCGGCCCCGGTCAGGGACCAGTTGGCCGAGGTGCTCCAGTTCCCGGTCGCGGCCGTCCCGATCCAGGTGCCGCTGGTTTGCCCGAACCCGGGCGGGGCCAACCCGAGGACGGCGGCCACGGCCCAGGCCATGGGGTGACGAAATAGGGTTATGGGCCGAGGGATTCGGATACGCAACATCGAGAGGGTTCTCGTCCGGTAGGAAGAAGCTGCGGGCGAAGGTCGGGCGGGTAACTTAGGGTTAATGCGGAAGAAGTGATGAATCAATGAAAAAAACCAACTCCAGATTGAGAGAGACCAAACCCACTTTGCCGTACGGCGTTAGCATCCGATAGTCATTTCGTTCCCGTTAGACGAAGTGCCAACGGAGTGAGCACCTACAATAATGAAAGACGGTCCATGACGGCGAAGACGAACACGGTTTTGAGGGCGCGGCCGGCGGACATGGCGTTACCCCACCACAGTGACGGGTTGACCGACCAGCGGGGGCAGGCCCACGGCCGCCCGGCCGATCCGGACCGCCGCGTCGGACAGGGCCGTCAGTGCCTCGTCCTTGGTGCCGTAGATCTTGCCGGTGAAGATTGGGTGGCGGGCGTCCGGCCCCTCGATCTCCGCGGCCAATTCGACAGGGATCATCGCCCGCTCGTTCTCGATCCGGTCGAGGTCCGCGTCGTACTGCTCGTCGAGCGCGTCCCCGTCAACGAACCCGGTGATCCAGCCCCACGTGTCAGTGCCGAAAACGTCCGGGGCCGGGTCCTTGTCGAAAACACTCCACCCGGGTAAACGGGTGCCAGTCGAACAGTTCCTCCGACCGGTCGAGAAACTCATCGACCCACTCGACCGCTTCGGCGACCAACCCGCGACGGAACACCGCCCGACCCTCCAGCTTGCCCGGCAGTGGCCCCCGCAGGACTTCCCGGTCCCGGACGGCGGTGCGGAGTGAGTCGGCCCGCGTCGCCTGGCCGGTCCTGTCGTACCCGTCGGCCAAGCTGTAGCGGGCGGTGTCGTCGTCGGGGTCGACCAGGATGGCGAGGTGCAGGCGGACGAACTCGGGCGAGGGCGTCATGGCCGGCTCATGCGCCTCGGTCGGGGCCGAGTTAAGCAATCGAGTCTGCATCGGTGTCCAGTCGGCATGAAAAGTTGCAAAGCAGGTGCTTCTCGGAGACAATCCGGCTGCCGCCGGAGGTCTACCGATGAATTTGCTCACATCTCTGGTTTCCGTTGTCGCCGTCGCGGCCCCGCCGCCGAAAGCCGCGCCCGATTCGGGCCGAATCTCCCTCACCGTGGACGGGAAGTTCATCGACTTCCGACCGGACGGAACGGACCTGACCTCCTTCACCATCCCGGAAGGGGTCGTACTGCCCCGCAACGCCTTCACTCTCACCCACGACCACAAGTTCGCCGTTCACTTCGATCAAACCGGGAGAACGGGGAACAAAAGGAAGACCAAACTGGTCGTCACTCCGGTGGTGCCGAAGGGACAGCCGTTCGTACTCGACGGCTACGTCGCCCTTCGCCGGATCGTTTCCCGGGACGGAACGAAGGTCTATTTTGCCGGTTGCAAAGGCGACGAGTTCGACGCCTCGACGGACGCCGAGGCCGGGTACGTCCTAGACTTCGCCACGAAGCAGGTAGCGACGCTGCCCCTGCCCGCACGCCACAAACTGCATGCGGTCTCGCCGGACGGGAAGACTTTCCTCACGATCGTGGACGAGTCACAAAACGACACTATTACCCGGCGAACGTTCCTGGTACGGGCGGGCGAGAAGCCGGTCGAAATCCTGAGATCGAACTTCGGCACGACGACGGTCGCGTCTTCCAAGTTGTCGTTCTCTCCCGACGGGTCGAAAATTCTCATGGAATGTGCGGAACTACTCGATCTGAAACTCAGGCCCGACGGTACGGTGTTACCTGGCGAGACGAAATCGAGCGAGTACTTGATGCTCGACGTCGCCACCAAAACGACGCGGCCGTTTAAAGCTTTCAAGAACCATGTCATGAGCTGGGATTGGTCGCCGAATGGGACGAAGATCGCTTTCGCGAAATCCGTCATCAGCCGGGGAGCGGACGGTCAACCGGACAGGGGGCTCGCATTCGCGGTCTGCATCGCCGACGCCACTACCGACGGCGAGGACTCGACCGAAATCTTAACATCGAAGTATGGCGTACCCCAAAAAGGAATGGGCGGTGGGGGTCAGAACATTACGGGTTCACTCGGGTCGTTAAAGTGGCGGTGAACAGCTTCAACTGTCCGCAGTACGGCATAGGATCGGCTAGCGCCCGTGGGTTCGCCAGTACGTCGCGTGGCTCTGGACAGAGCCATCCGCCGGCGGGCCGGCGTAGCGATACGTCCGGCCGGCCGTTTTTTTCCCATCTGACAAATCCGGTCGCACCGCACGTTCCAAAGGCGCATGACCCGAGGCTCGGCTCGGCCCGTGGGAGGGGAAATCTCTCCCCGAAAAAAAGCGGTTGCTACGAATCGCAATTGGAAATATCTTTGCATTACAAAGTTAATCGTCCGTCCGGGATCGGTCCATCCGCGTCACTGTGGAGTGGAGATCGTGTCACACGACTCCGGCGAATCGGTCGCATCGGCTTTAACACGGGAAGCCGCGGTCCGTGCCGCGCGTCGGCACCGCAGCCGGCGCGGGGCGGCGGCCCTGGTCGCGATGTTGGTCCCCGCAGTTCTGTTCCCGACGGGTCTGGTCCTTTTACTGGACGACCCCCGCTTCTCTTGGTTGAACCGTCCGACGGATTATCCCTGGGAATTCTGGATCGTCGCCGTGTGCGGGACGGCGGCAACCCTGGCCGGCTGGGCCGACTGGACGATCCACCGCTCCGGGACCACGGTCGTCGGCGTGCGTGAACACCGCGCCCACGTCGCCGCGCTCGGCGGCGGGGGCGTCCCCCTCTTTGCCCTGATGGCGGCGGCCTCCATCAGTCCTCGCCCGCTCGCCTTTCTGCTTCCGATACTCGTCGTGTTGGTCCTCACGGTCGTCTTGATCTGTTACGACGAGTTCCTCTTCCACCGCCGGTGCGGCCGCCGCGAAGTCCTGATGCACCGGGCGCTGACGTTCGGGAACGGGCTGGCGTTCCTGGCCTGGGTCCACTGGTGCTTCGTCCGGGGAGATGGTCATGCCTGAAACCGTCCCCGGGATCGGCCGGCCGATCACGTGGCGATCGCTCCTGTGCCGAGCGACCGCCGTGTACGACGAACCGGGCGGCACATTGGCAAGGGCCGCCCGGGCGTCGGCGTGGGGCGGGTTCGCCTCGGGCGCGGACTGGATGCGCCAAGCCCTCGAACGACTTCGGGGTACCCCGCTCGGGTCGACGGCGTACCCGGCCGTGAACTTCCAAGTGCTGGGGGTGGTCAAATACGCGGCGGCCACTCTTACTGCCCTAACGGGTGCCGTCGTTGCCTACTGGCTCGGAGTGCCGGTCTTTGCCGTCCTCGCCGTGCCACTCTTCTACGCCGTCGAGGCCCAGGGCGTTTTCCTGTTCCCGGTGGCTCTCGACGGAGCCGCCCGACCGTTCCGGGCCGCGCGCCATTGGACCCTTCGGGCCGGTGGTACGTCGCGAGTCATGACCGTCGTGATGCCCGTCGCCGTAACGATGCTCGGCGGGGGGTTCGTCGGCCGCGGGTTCGTGCGGTCCTGGTGCCTGGGCTGCCTGGCCGTCTGCGTCTGGTACGAGGACCTCCGTACCGCAGGTCCGGCGTGCCCCTCCGATCCGTGAGGGGCCGATGCACATTGAAATCGGCGCCTCCGGTCCGTTGCACGTCCGCAGGGAGAATGTTCGGCTCTGCCTGACAAAGCCGATCCGGATTCTGTACGCGAGCGATTTGCACCTCGGCCACCGGTGGACGCGTCGAGACCCCGACCAGTTAGTCGAAACCGCCGCGCTCACCCGTCCTGATCTCCTTCTGCTGGGTGGGGACCTGGTGGACACTGCGCGGTCGTTACCGGGCTTGAGCCGGTTGGTCGCGGACCTCGCCCGGTCGGTCCCGGTGTACGCGGTCGCCGGCAACCACGACGAGTCGGTGGGGTTGACCCGAGTCCGTGACGCGGTGTGGGCGGGTGGGGGCCGATGGCTTCCCGACGAGCCAGTCGTCGGCCCGGTAACGATCGACGGGACCGTCACTGCGTCGGGTCGGCGTTCGCGCGTCCATTGCGCCCACGACCCAGCCGTCTTCCCCGCCGCGGCGGCCGCCGGGTACGACCTGGTCTTCGCGGGTCACTTGCACGGGGGCCAGTGCGTGTTATCGAATCGGGGCGACAGGCAATACCCGGCCGCGTGGTTCAACCAGTGGCATGGTCTGCGGTTCGAGGAAAGGGGCACTCGGATGCTCGTCAGTCGCGGCGTGGCCGACACCGTCCCGCTTCGGTTCAACTGCCCGCGTGAGGTCATCCTTTGTGACGTGTCGTGATCGCGGCCGGTAAAAGAAGACCCCGGCCGTGGGCGCGGCCGGGGTCTTCCTTTGTGCATGACTCCGTTGGGCACGGAGTCGTTGTCGCAACGACTGGCCTTGGGCGTTGGTCAGGGAGGGTGAAGAACACTGACGTGATCCCGAATAGCCGCCGGTTCTTCGCCAGGAACTATACCAGGGCCATCGCTGTTGGGTGCCGGTCGTGGAAGGCTGTTTTGCAAATTGCGTTTGGAAAGAAAACGGAACTCTCAACCTGTTCAAATCGGCTCTTCACTCGAATCCTTGATTTGCCGACTTCTGCGGGCTCTCCGCTTCGAATACCACCACACGCCGACGGCGGTGATGCCGACACCGGCCAACCCTCCGCCGATGCCATAAACCAATGCCGAACTGTCAAAGCGGTTGCCGGCCTCGTGACCCGACGGCCACGGCTTGTTCGTCAATACGGGCGGGGCGGCTGCCTCGTCGAATTCGCTCGTGCCCTCCCACAACACCGTCCGCCAATGGACGTCGTACAACCGGACCGCCGTCACCACCCCGCGGAGGTTCGGGCCGGGCGGCGGCTCGGCCCCGGTGAACCGCACGGTGAACCGGACGTTGAGATGCTGCCGGGAGATCTTCCCGTCGACGACGTCCCGAATCCGCTTGGCGAATTCGTCCGACACGAAGTAATTGATCTGATCCAGTATGCTCCCTTCCGGCGTTAAACATTTGAGTTCGTAAAACTGTTTCGACTTTTGCAGAGTCAGCGACCGCTGGACCGGCTGGACGAGAACGAACTGGCCCTCCAGGTCGACGTCCCGACCGACATACGCTCGCGGGTCCGCGAGTATGGCGTCGATCCGCTGCTTCGCTTCGGTCCGGACGGTCGGGACCGCGACCGGAACCACCGCTTCCTTGGTTTTTGACCAAATCTCCGTGTTGGTAACGTCCACGACCCGCACGGCCTGGACGGCGTAGTCGGCCACGTCAGGTTCACCCATCCGGTCAAAGGACAAGGTCAGATCGACTTCGGCCGCCGGGTTCGGGTGGTCGCGAAAGTACGCCGACAGGCCCTTCGCCATCTCCGGATGTAGCCACAGGCGAACGCCGGGCAGCGGCGTTCCGTCGACCGTGACGGCCCGGAACCGGGCGGCGGTGACGTTCCCCTTCGCCGTCCAAAGGGTGTCTTCCGTCACACCCCCGTACCGTGTGCGGACGAGGACCGTTTGCCCGGGCGAGTGAGTCTGGGCCAGGGCCTTGCGGGCCCGTTCGTCCCGCGCCGCCCCCAAACTGCGGAAGGGGGAATCCGTCGGGTCGGTCCGCGGGATCGAATAGACGACGGCAGACCGCGGGTTGAGGAAGTCGATCCGGTCGACGACCAGCGCGACGGTCCGGTCGGAGAGGCCTGCGTCGCGGACGGTCCCGGTCAGGCGGACCCCGGCCCGGGGGGCTTCGACCGGCTCGCGACCCTTTCGCGGTTCGGCCAGGTCCATTTGACGCAACGTGTCAATCGTCACCCCGTCGATGACCAGGTGGACGGACTTCAGTTTCAGGCCGTCCCGGTCGTACCCGGACAGGTCCGGTCCGAGCCGGGTGGGGGCCGCCCCGGGGACCGGCCCGAAGGTCACCACGTCGACCTTCACCGGCTTGCCCAGGAACTCCCGCCCCCGGTCGTTCAAATCGCGGGCGTCGATGACGTCAGGTCCGGATGGGGTCGGGAGACCGGCCGTCGAATCGAGCGGCGCGCTACTCGGTAGGTAAGGTTGGGGTCCGAATCGGTTGAATGCCTCGACCATCGCCGGGTGGAACAGGCGGTCCGGATATTCTCGCGGGCGGTCGGGTTCGAATTCGGCCGCCGAGCGGATCACGTGGCGACGAACCCCGCCGCTCACGACGGCCCCGGAGCCGTCGGTCCAGGCAACGTCCGTCCACAGGCCCATTGTCTCCGGATCGACCGCGACCTCAATCCGCCGGGTCAGGGGGTCGGTATCCGAACGGGGAAGGTCGAGGGTGCGCGAGTTCGGCAGCGGAGTGACCTGACCGACCGGCGGCTTCGACACCGGCCCGACCGCGGGTGCGATCCGGACCGTGACGGCCTTGAGCTTGCCAAACGGGTCGACCGTATCGACCTCGAACCCGACTTTCCCGGCCTTGGTCCGGTCGGCCGTCTGCACGAGCCGCACGTCGGTCACGCGGCCGCGGGTCAGCATGTCGTCGACCGTCTGCCGGGGGACGGCGAACCCGATGCCGGCGCCGCGGACCGCTTGGACGGCGACGCCGACCAGTTTCCCGTCGGCCGTGACGACCGGCCCGCCGCTGTTGCCCGGGTTGAGCGCCCCGTTGAGCTGGATCGATTGGAGACCGCCGGTCGGCGAAGTCCGCAGGCTGGAAATCGTCGCCGAGCCGACCGACACTTCGGGGTTCTTGTCCCCGGCGGCGAGTAACTCCCCGAACGGGAAGCCGCAAACGAAGACGGCCGTGGTTTCGGCCACCGTGCCCGTTCCGCCGACGACAAGCGGCGTCGGCAGCTTCTTCCGGGCCGGGACTTTCACCACCGCCAAGTCCCGTCCCGGGTCCCGGGCGACGACTTCGCCCCGCACGTCCCATTCGGTCGCCGACCCGCTGTCGAAAATGACGCGGACCCGCGGTGGGTCGGCCGGCACCGTCACGTCGCCGATCATGAGCGACGGGAGTCGGAGCACATGGTCGTTGGTGACCACCCAGCCGAAGTCGGGGTCGGCCTTCACGACGAACCCGGACCCCGTCCCCCGCGCCAGGCCGGACGTGACCTTCAGGTAGACGGTGGCGGCCTTGAGCGCAGCCAGTTTGTCGGGCGGCAGGCCCTGGGCACCGACTTCGGGCGAAACGAACAGAATTTGAAGACTGACCGCAACGGCGATACGGTGCATGGCTCGACCCCAGACCGAGAATTGAAATCCTAGCAGATGGCGGCCCCAGCGTGGACGCGAGGGCGGCGGGCTCTCGGGACTGGTCGAGTCGAAGTACAACGTTCCCCAGGCTGAAACAGGGTCCCTTGACCGGCCTCACTGCTGACATATTTATACGTACACTAGTGTGCTAAAGTGCTCACTTCTCCTGGGAGTGGGCACCATGAACGCCGTCCTGACCGCCGCCGGCCGCAACGTCCTCTGCTCGGCCGAGGACACGAACCTCGGGTTCCTCGTGAAGACGGAGGTGAACGAGTGGGACTGGCTCGGGATCAGCCGGGGCGACGTCGTCGAGCTGGGGCACCGACGACTGCGGATCTCGGGACTGATCCGCTGCCCGACCGGCGAACCGGAGGTTTGGGCGCGGATGGTGCCGGCGCCGTTCCGGCCTTAGCCACCGTCGGCAATGACGACCGGTCAGTGGTGTCCAGCAAAAAGAAGAACCCGGCCGTGGGCACGGCCGGGTTCTTCCGTTGGGCGAGACTCCGATGGGCCGGAGGTATTGTCGCAACGACTGGCCTTGGGCGTTGGCCAGGGAGTCCCGACAGCGATGCAGTAAGCACGGCCGGTGCCAGCGCCGAGAATAGACGTGCGCGACCGATCGAAGCCAAAGTAAACAAAGAGGTTGTGTCGCGAAATTGTTTTTTAGGAGGGGCAGGGGCAGTGAGATTTGGCGTCGGAGAACCTGACACGTCGGCAGGGAATTCGGACAAATTGGCCTTCAGGTTCTTTTCATCACTGTTATCGGACGGGTATAGTTATCTCAGACCGGCCGACGGTCCCTGAACCGAATGGGCGACGGTTCAGGAACCACGGCCGGTCTTTTTTCTTTCCTCCTGCCCGCTAATCATATCGTGAGATGATGCTAAACGGCGTAGACCTTTAGCACCTCGTCCCCGTAGTGGTTGATCACCTTCACCGCGATCTTTCCCGACGCCGGCGGGTCGAACGGGACGCTCGTCGTCGCGTACAGCTTCGACCACTCGGCCTCGTCGATCTCGGCCCGTAGAAGCTGACCCCGTCGTACGCCGTGTCGACGAACCAGCAGGCGACGTCGTCGGTGCCACCGGTCCGGACCTCGCCCGTCGTCGGGTCGAACACGTCGAGGCCGCGGATTGTGACCGTAAGTTGTTTCCCCTTCTTCTCGATCTTTAGGTCGGGCTCGCCAAACACGGTGAACAGGTTCGCGGCGCCGGTCTTCTTGAGTAGTTCCTTCCCGGTCTGGTCGCCGAACATGGCGAGGTCGGGGTTCATCCGCACCGGCAGTATCCGCAGCTTGCCGAACTGCATCTCCTTCTTCAGCTCCTCGGTCTGCTGGAGGATGCCGGCGTCGAACGAGAACGCGCAGACGAGCAGGACGTCCGGACGGCTCCCCTTAATCGCTTCGAGTGACGCCTCCTTGATCCACTGGTCGCCGACGGTGCCGAGTTCCGGCCCGACGCTCACCCGCACGCCTAGGCCGGAATCGGTCGTCCCCTCGGCCTGGATGAACCGGCCCGGGAATGGGTCGAGACGGTCGAACCCGAACCGCTCGGCCTTGGTCATCCCCTTCACCCCGGCCTTGCGGAGGTTGTCGAGGACCAAGTGTACGTAGTTCATGGGCGAGCCGGTCGACGGTGTGGTCGGCTGAGCATTCCCGGTCGGCAGTTCGTTATGCGGGCTCAGGCTCTCGACCGTAAACGGTCCGCACACCCGCACGACGCCCTTTTCCTCGTACGGCTGGTCGTACAGCGTCTCCGTCTCCGCGTGCTTCCGAATCGCCGCGTCGATCTGCTCCCGAGTCATCCCTTCTTTGATGTCCGGGTTGTTCGCGATGCTCTTGAGCGTGACGTGCGGAACGGTCTTGTAGACGAACCCCCGGCGGATGTCGGGAGACTGATTCCCCTCCACTTTCGGAGAAGTGATGTTTGGGTGGGCGGGTTCTTGCCCGAGTTCTTCCAACTTCTTCCGTCCCTCCTTCGAATCCACCGGCAGGTAGTACGGGAACTTGGCAGTCATGAGCCGGGTGCGGGCGAGGGCCAGGGCGACCCGGCTCGTGTCGGTTGTGATCCACCGCCGGCCCCATTGTTCCGCGACGTAGGCCGTCGTTCCACTGCCGCACGTCGGGTCGAGAACGAGGTCGCCGGGGTCTGTTGTCATCAAAAGGCAGCGTTCGATGACCTTTATCGAAGTCTGAACAACGTAGACTTTTTCCTCAGTGAAATTGCCCGTTGTCGTGTCGGTCCAGATGTTGTTGAGAGCGTGGAATGGGAAGTCATTAGCATACCGAATGTATTGGATGCTATTGCTCGCAGTATGAATCCGATCTGCAGCGAGTAACTTCTCCATTCCTAATCGATTTGTCTTCCACCCTCCCTTGTTGGGGACATAAGACTTGCCGGCAATCGTCACGGGAAACACCGTTGTCTGCCCGACACGAGTGGTTTGGGAAGTGATGTTGTCCGGCTTATATGGTCGAGCATCCTTTGGAATGGTGTTTTCACCACGAACCTCCGCTGCGGTCATGCCTCGTGACGTTCCATTTTCAAAACGAAGCCACCGATACCCCGCTCCTTCGTCCTTTTCGACTTCAAGCCAGATCGAACGATATTTCGCATGCTCCTTATTTCGGGCATACCACAAAATGTAGTCACCGGTTGACGCGAGAAAGTCCGTCCCACCTGCGTAACTGCCAGCTCCCGTCGTCTTCGTGAATGAGATTGTTGAGATTTCGTTTTCACTGCCGAATACTTCGTCGAGCAGGTTTCGCACTAGATGCACATTCTCATCGCCTATCTGGACGAAGATGCTCCCACTCTCGGTTAGCAACTCACGGACGACGGTAAGTCGGTCTCGCAGGTAATGCAAATAGCTGTGAATCCCCAACTCCCACGTATCCCGGAACGCCTTGATCTGCTCCGGCTGGCGGGTGAGGTCCTCGGCCTTGGCGTCCTTCACGTCCCGTTTGCGGGTGCTGACCTGCCAGTTCGACCCGAACTTGATGCCGTACGGCGGGTCAAAGTAGATCATCTGCACCTGGCCGCGGAGCCGCTCCTTCTCGGCCAGGCTGTTCATCACCAATAGGATGTCGCCGAGGATGAGCCGGTTCGTCCAGTGCTGGTCGTGTTGGTAGAACTCGAGCTTCTTCTGGAAGTCGTCGAGGCCGTTGAAATCCGCAAAGAGACTATCAGCCGGGCGGCCGACCTTCGACCGACTCTTCAGGTCCTCGATGATCGCCCGCGGGTGGATCTTCTCCTGCACGTAGACCGGCACCGCCGGTACTTCCATCGGCTTCGCGTCCTGCTCGTCCTTCCCCTTCCAGACCAATTGCGGGTCGAGCGACGGGTCCCGCGGGTAGAGCACTTTCTTCGGCGTCACGGTCCCGTCCGTGGCGAAGTCGGCCAGTTCCCGCGTCGGGATGTTCGACCGCTTCGCCGACCGGTGCGTGAACGCGTCGACCGGCACCTCGGGCGGCGTCATGGATTTGGCAGACTTACGAGGCGTCTTGGCCATGTTCTACACTCCGCCTCCGGCCGAAGTCTCGTCGTTCAGCCAGGGCAACCATTCGATCCGCAGTGGAATCGGTCGCATTCCTTGAACGATGCGGTAGAAGACGACGACGGTGCACAGCCACGAAAAGAGGAAAAGGGCCCAACGGAGCAGGGCGACACATTTCAGACACTTCAGCGCCGTATTGTCCGACAACCCCTGGCCGTATTTCCGCCGGTCGAGTTCCACGTCGACCAGCCAGTACAGGCCCCAGGCGAGCACCGTGTTGACCACGGAGACGACGTTCCAACTGGCCACGGCCACGGCCGCCGGTCCGCCGAAGAAGTAGTCGACGAAAGGCACGTTCTCCGAGACGAACCGGTACACCTTGGCCTTGCCGATGCGGACGGCAACGTACCCCACAATGAACGTTGAGGACGCCAGGCCGAACCACCGCATGGCCGCGGAAAACCGGGACTCCCGGATGCGGACGAGGCGACGCTCGGCCGACCAGTTCGGGGAGTCCACGTCCGCCGCGATGTACAAGAGAGGGAGCCAGAGGACGGAGGTCGACTTCAAGGACCAGCGGAACCAGAAGGCGAAAAAATACGTGAGGAGACGCGGTACCCACGGCGCCACGGCGATGTAGATCCGCAGGGTCAGGTATACCAAGAGTGCCAGTTGCACGAAATTGAGTTGATCGTTGTTGCGGGGCAAACTGAGGATATAAACGACGAATCCCACGACAGTTAATGTCATTGCAATCCTGTAAAACCACGAAAGGCGGCGGGTGACCGGCAGCCATATTTCGGGATGGCCACCCAAGCCCGGGAGTATTTCGGCCCGCCGAAACATATCGATAGACAGGCACGCCTTCTTCCAGTTCTTGGGCAGGACGGCGATGCACTCCCAGAAGTGGAGGTAAAGCGAAACGCACAGGGAAGCGAACCGAGCCGCCGGCATGACGAGTAACACCCGGAGGTAAAACACGAACTTGGCCAAGCCCTTGACACACGGATCGATGAAGGAGTAGAGGCCGCGCCCGATTAAAGTGCCGTCCATCCCGGTCCAGCGAACGGGCTCGGGCACGGCGCCGATGAGACGGAGTGCGAATCGCGTCGTCCGCACGTCCGATTCCGTCGTGCGGAATAATGCGAACGGGACGGCGACGGAGGACACGAACAAGAACACAAAGAGATGTGTGTCGTAAATGAACCAGGCCAGTAACCCCGTCGCCAATACGGTTTCGATCAGTGCCAAACGCGACAGGCCGGGCGCGTCGGTGTCGAAACCGAGGCTCGTCGGATACCATCTTTCCGGTGAGGAGTCGGGGGAATTCGTCATCGGACTATTCGGCCGAGTCATGCCGAAAGCTCCTTGAGGAACTTCCGGATCGTCTGCATGGCCTTGTTCGGGTCGTCGATTTCGAGGAATGCCCACCGGCCAAAGATGCCCTCGTTGTTCACGGCCGGCACCCACATCGTCTTCGCCGTCTCGACCTTGGCGTCCTTCTCTTTCAAGTCCTGCCCGGACACCTCGACGATGAGGTTCAGCAGGTCGTCCGGACCGTGGCCGTCGTCCACCTTCACGATCAGGTCGGGGAAGTAGTTTCCCGGTCGACCCTCGAACGTGTACGGGATCTTGAATCCGAGGCTCTGGTTCTTCACGTAGGCGAGCACCTCGTCCATCCGCTCCAATTTGCCGACGACGGCCGTTTCCCAGCCGCTGTCCTCCGGCACGAGGTTGAAGTGGCATTTCTCCGGGTCGGTCGTCCAGACGGTCTTCACCGTGTCGTAAGCCAGACCGACCGTGGTGCCGATTCGGTCCGTTTCGGGGAGTTCGGCCCGGAGCCGCTGTTCCCCGCCCGAGGCCGCGATGATCGCCCGTGATCTTCTCGGCGGCTTCATTCGCCTTCTGGACGAACAGGAGCAGGCCGGGGAAGGTCTCGTCGCCGTAATCAACGTACGGGGAGTCCCCGTCCGGGTCCCCGAGCCACCGGCGGACGATATCGAGCAATTGGGGGAAGAGCCAAGGCCGGTCCTTGAAGTGGTGCTGTTGCAGGTGGGTGGTGAGCTTGAACGCCACGGTCTGGGGGCGAATGCCCTTCAGGTGGTCGAGGGTCATCGTGACCGACTCCCCGACGATGGGCTCGTTCCGGGTGTGGGTCGGGATGTCCTCGGTGGTCAGCACGACCTTGTGCGTCTTGTCGAACGTCGCCGAGAGCCGGTCCGGCGGCACGTCGTACCGGTACCCGGCGACCCGGGGGAAGGTGACTTCGAGCCACGGCCGGGGGATCAGCCGTTCGGGAACGGCCGACACCTTCTTCCCGATGCGGGGCGTCGGCGGGGTCCGCGGCTCCGGCACCCCTGCGACCGGGATGAACGAGAACGGCACCCCGTACACGTCGGCGTACTCCGGGTCGTACATGCCGGCGTCGTTGACGGCGTAGCTCGTCCGCCGCAGCCCGCGGCCGACGACCTGCTCGCACAGGAGCTGCGTCCCGAACGCCCGGACGCCGAGGATGTGGGTGACCGTGTTCGCGTCCCACCCCTCGGTGAGCATCGACACCGACACCACGCACCGGACGTGCTCGCCGAGCTTCCCCGCCTTCCCGACCGTGTTCAGCACCTCCCGCATCAGGTCTTCGTCGGTGAGTGCGTCGGCGTCCCGACCGGGGAACCGGCGGCGGTAATCGGCCTTGAAGTCGTCGATCAGGTGGGCGGCCATCGCCTTGAAGTCGGCCGACATGCCCTCCTCGGACTCGAGCTGCTCGCTGTCGACCAGGATCGTATTCGGCCGGGCGGTCCAGCGCTTGTTCTTGACGTTGGTGAACAAGTCGAGCTTGCCCGGCGCGACGACCGGGGACCCGTCCGGGTGGGTGTGGTCGGTCTCCGTGCCGGCGATGTAGTCGAACACCAACTTGCTGACGCTCGTGTTATTGCAGACGACGATGAACACCGGCGGGGTCTGTCCGTTCGCCTTCCCCTCCTCGTCCGCGTCCCACGCCTCGAACTGAACCTTGTAGTGCCCGTACAGGCTCTCCAGGGCGCCTTGCAGCTCTTGGGGCAGCACCGGGACGGTCGGGGTTGCTTCGACACCGCGGCCCTTCTTCGGCAGCCCGTCCCGAATGTGGACCCATAGGTTCCGGTACTTGGGCATCCCGTCCGCGGCGGTCGGGGCGTTCTCGGCCACCGGCACCCGGGGGATCTTCACGATCCCGGACTCGATCGCGTCGATGAGCGAGAAGTCGGACACGACCCACGGGAACAACGTCCCTTCCGGGTACCCGGACCCCTTCAGGTAGAACGGCGTGGCGGACAGGTCGAACACCGCCTTCACCCCGATCTTGGCGTGGGCGGCCTCCAACCCGGTCAGCCACAGACGGGCCTCCTCGGCCCGGGCCTTCGCCTCCTGCCGCTCTTCCGCCGTGAGCTTCTCTTGCGTCTCGGCCGGCCGGCCGCGGTAGCAGTGGTGGGCCTCGTCGTTCAGGACCAGGATTTCCCGCTGGGTGCCGAGTTCCCGGCAGACGCGGCGGACCATCTCGTCGTCCGATTCGGTGAACGCCCCGGGGTTGTGGGCCGTCAGGACGCGCTTCGTCAGGCCGCCCGCGTCCCCCTTCTCCCGCCGCTTGAAGGCGTGGAAGTTGGTGACGAGGATTTTCGCGGTCCCAAGGTCGGACCAGTAGTCCGTCGGGACGACGTCGAGGGCCCGGTAGTAGTTTCCCGCGTCGGATGGGAGGAGGACCCGGAGCCGATCCTTGATCGTGATGCCGGGGGTGACGACCAGGAACGTGTCGGCGAACCGGTTGTCTTTCGGGTTCCGCCGCTTGTTCAGGGTCTGCCACGCGATCAGCATGGCCATGACAACCGTCTTGCCCGCCCCCGTGGCCATCTTGCAGGCCATCCGGTACAGGGGCGTTCCCGCGTCGGCTGCCGCCTTGGTCAAGTGCTCCTCGATCCACGTCTCGCCGTACTTCGTCTGCTTGGCCACTTCCGTCAGGAAGATAAGCGTTTCCAGGGCCTCGATTTGGCAGAAGAAGAGCCGGCGGGACCGATCCCGGTCGGTCCAGTGGTCGAGCAGGGCCCGGGTGACGGCGGTCACGTCCGGCCAGCCCTTCTCCCGCCACGCGGCCACCCGGGCCCGGATTTGGTTGACTTGGTACGTCTCCGTCTTCTTCTCGTCGGCCAGGAGCGAGTCGAACAGTCCCTTGCTCTTCTTCTTCGGGCCGGCGATCGGCATGAAGTAACAGCTCGGCCGCCGGCCGACGGAGACTTCGGCCGTGATGTGGTTGCTCGCGTCGAACCGGAAGTGGCGGGTCGGTTCGACGAAGGGGGAGTTGAGGATCGGGTTCTCTATGAGAACCGGGGACGGCATGGGCGGCCTCGTACGCGTATTCCGTCCGGAGAGTCTAGCAACCGTTCGCCCGTGCGCGAAGCAGCGAGAGTCGGCCGCTATCACCCGGGAATCGCCTTGAACCCTCCCCGACGGGGTCTACAGTCCTCGACTGGCCGGCGGGACCACCGCCGCCAAGGACTCCCAACCCCGAACCGGAGACCGCCATGTCGCTCCTCGCCAAGGTCACGAATTCCTCGCCCAACCTGCCCAGCCGCGTCGTCCTGTACGCCGCCGAGAAGTGGGGGAAAAGCTCGTTCGCCGCCCACGCCCCCAAGCCCGTCGTCCTCATGACCGCCGGCGAGACCGGCCTCCTCTCCCTCCTCGAAGCCCGCACCGTCCCCGCCGTCGACCACTTCCCGGACGACTTCCGCGCCTGGGCCGGGCTCCTCGCCGCGGTCCAGGCCCTCCGCGACGACCCGCACGACTACCAGACCCTGGTCCTCGACACCGGCAACGGGGCCGAGAACCTCGCCGCCGAGGCCGTCTGCCACGACCGGTACGGCGGGGACTGGGCCGACTTCAACGCCTACGGCCGCGGGATCGACCTCACGATGCCGCTTTGGGCGGCGTTCCTGGCCCTCCTCGACGAGGTCCGGGTGAAGCGGCGGATGGGCATCCTGGTCCTGCACCACGCCCGGGTGCGGACGTTCTCCGACCCGGCCGGCAAGCAGTGGGACCAGTGGCGGCCAGAGGCCCGGGAGAAGTTGTGGTCGCCCACCCATAAATGGGCCGACTGCATCCTGTTCGGCGGGTGGCAGGTGACGGTGTCGAAGGACGAGAAGGCGACGGGGGAGGAGCGGTACCTGCGGACGGGGTCGTGCGGGGCGGTGGTGGCCGGGAACCGGTACGGGCTGCCGGACACGATCAAGGCTCCGAGCGGGGCGGGGAACCTGTGGCGGGCGTTCGCGGAGGCGATGAAGAAGGCGAAGGCGCCCGTCGCGGCTGGAACGATTGCCGCGGTGCCCGCAGCGCCCCCGGTGGCAGCCGTCCCCATTGCGGCGGCGTGACTTCATTTGCGACGGCTACTCTACGAGGGACGAAATTCTGGGCAGAAACCACTCCGGCGAGCGGAGCCGCGCCGCCGCCTGGCGCGCCTCGGCCAAGTCGGTCTCGGTTAACGTGCCGATACGGGCCTTCAGGCGGCACCGCTCGACGTGAACCCGGCAGGCGCGGTGAAGCATCCCCTTCCGCGTGACTTCCCCGAGTTCGCGGTCCCGGACCGCCACCGCTTCCTCGAACTGTTCGCCGAGTTCGTAATACCGCGCGATTGGGCCGGCACAGATCTCGTCGCGGGTCGCTACCCCTCTCAGACTGTCTAAGCCGCTGTGGAACGACCGCTGTGCCGCCCGCTCGTCCCCGGCCGCCCGCTCAACCACGGCCAGCCAGAGTCGGCCACTGGCGAGCGTCCGCAGGAGGTGGTCGCCGTCGCGGGAGCAGTCTTCCAACTCGGCGGCGTGGCCGGCCAACTCGTCGGTGCGGCCGAGCGCATGGCATATCTCGCACAGGAGGAACCGCACCCACGCCCCCCACCAGTTCCGATTGGTGGAGTCTCGGACCCGGGCCACGAGCGCCATCATGGCCGTGGCCGAGGCGTGCGCCTCCTCCCACCGCTCCAACTCCCGGAAGAACTCCGTCCGCCGGTAAGAAAGGACGAAGCGGTTATCGGTCGGCCCCCGGTCCACCAGCCCGTCTAGGTGATTGAAACCCCGCTCCAACTCGTCGAGGAAGCCGACCGGGTCGACCTGCAGGTGGGTGTACAGCACGGCGATGAGGGCCTGGACCCGCCACGGGTGGGCTTGCCCTTCGGGGCTCGCGAACCGCACGGCCAGTTGCATCGCCAACGGGTGTGCGGCCTTGAAGTCGTGCAAGTCGGCCGTCAGGCCACTCAGCCGGTGGGCCTCGAAGAACAGCACCCACCACGGTTCCGCCAGCCGCTGCGCCTCGTCCCGCGCCGCCGCCAACAGCTCGCACATCTGGGCGGGGTCGGACTCCCGAAGGCGATACGCCTCGTCGTATCGGTCCACGAGTTGGAGGCGACGCGACTCACCGGTCCGTCGCCACTCGCCGACCCGCTGCCGGAACTCTCGCCATTCGTCACTCATGGGTCACACCAGACGGTCCAGGGAGTTGGTCCAAGCGGCAAGGTGGGCCGTCGCTTGGGAGGCGTCGAGCATCCGGCCACTGAACAGGGTCGCGAAGTAGGCGACCACGGCCAGGGCCGCCTGCTTGCGGGCCGGCGGCAGGTCGGGCGACGCCAGCCGTTGGACGAGCGGGCAGGCGGCGTTCAGGTGTAACGTCCCCCCGGGGTCGGGCGCGGGCTGGTGGCGGATGTAGTCCGCCACCAGGGCCGAGAAGCCGTCCGGAAGCAGTCGCTGAGAGAGGGCATTCTGCGCATCGCGGACGTACTCGGCTTCGGCCGAGTGGGTCACCACCGCCGGCAACTCGGTCGGACGGAACCGGGACGCCCGGACGGTGAAGCCCAACTCCTCGCACAGTCGGCACAGTTCGTCCAATTCGCCCGGCGCCGGGCGGAACAATGCTTCCAGGTCGTCGTCCAACCGGACCAGGCTGATGCCGGGGTGGAGGGCCGCGTACCGCTCCAGAAACGCCGGCACGCCGAACCAGGAGGCGTCCACCGCCGGCACGTCCCGCCCTTCGGCCAGCACCTTCTCCTGGAGGGACCCCATTTCCCGCCGGGTGAAGTAGACGGTCCGACCGGCGGCCGTCAGGTACTCGGGAACGGTAAGCCGCCCGCGGCTGGTGCGGAGCGGAACCGTGTCGGCGACCAGCCGGAAGAAGTCGACGTCTTGGGCGGCCCAACCGGTGATCACGTCGCTGTGGGCGTAGGTCACCTTACGCCACACTTCGGGGCGGCGGGCGGCGACGGCCCGCAGCCCGTCACCCACCTGCGCCGCCAACACGCGGCGGACGGTCTCGAAGGTGTCATCCTGGTGGACGGCCTCGCGGGAAGCCGTCGGCTGGAGGACGGGGCAATCGATCACCCCGCGGAGGAACCGGGCCCAGGGCGGAAGCAGGTGGCGGTCGTCGTCACAGATCGCCATCCGCCGGATGTATACCGCCACCTGGCCGTACTCCTTCACCGAGACGACGGAACTGGCGGGGGCGAACACGAACCCCCGGAGGGGGACGGTGACCGTGTCGTGCCCGAGGTCCACCCGTCCGTCGGCGAGCGGGAGGATCCAGAGCGGGTCGGTCTCGCCGAACCGCCGCCGCACGAACTCGCGGCAGGCGGCCTCCGGGTCGGTGTCGTCCCACGGCGGGGTGCCGAGGGTCACCGGCTCGGCCGAGTCGTTCACGAAGATCGGAGTGGGTAGGAAGTCGGCGTACTCGCGGACGGCGTCGATCAGCGGCTGCTCGCGGAGAAGATGATGGGCCGACGACTTAAGGCGGAGTTCCACCGTCGTCCCCGGCACAAGGCGGCTTCCCTCGGTCAACTCGAATTGATCGTCGCCGACGGACCGCCAGCGCAGGGGCGGGCCGGCGACCGGTCTCGTCTCGACGACCACCTCGGACGCCAGCAAATAGGCCGAGAGGAACCCGATGCCGAACTGCCCGACCAACTCCCGGGAGGCGTCGTCATCCTCGACCGCCAAGCGCTCCCGCAATTCCGCCGTGTACCCTCGTCCGATCACGGTGAGGTAGGTGTGAATCTCGTCCGCGGTCAGCCCGTTGCCGTTGTCGGCGACCAGCAGGGAGTGCGACTCCGGCCGGGTAAACAGGTCGATCCGCGGCTGGTAAGTATGCTCGCCGTGTTCGACCGCACGTCGGACGCACGAGTCGTGGGCGTTTTGAAGGAGTTCCCGTACGCCCACCCGCCGGGTCGAGTACAGGTGTTCCGCGAGCACCTTGAGGAGGCCCGGCAAGTGGAGCTGGAATCGGCCGCGGGTCGTCATGCGGGGCGCCTGGCGTTCGGTAGCCCGGGAGGTCGTGTGCGTAATCTACACCGCGGGAGGCTTATTTCGCCACGAGGAACTCGGCGGGCAGCTGAGGTGGGTTCCCGCCCCGGATGATCAAGTACTCGGCCGGGGCGGGGGAACCTGTGGCGGCGTTCGCCGAGGCGCTGAAGAAGGCGAAGGCGCCGGCGGCGTGAGAGACTCAATAAGTAATTGCCTCAATGCGTCGGACCGCCACAGATTTCGAAAATAGTTGTTGGTCAATTGTCGGTATTGCTTTTTAACATAAGGATTCTATCTCGCGCTCGTGTCTATCATGCGTTCCGGGGCTTTCAACTGAGTGACCGTGATCCGACTCGACATGGCGCGCGTCATGTTAAGCTTGGAAACCGTCCGTCCCTCCATGGTCATCATCCGTTGGTTCCCGATCATGAACAGTGCGTGCATTCGGCCGTTGATCTCCCTCGAACCTGCGGAAACGTCCCTTGTGCCAAACCGGTTGGTATTCATTCCACCAGTCTCCGCCTTCACATTGAGCATGCCCTTCATTTCCGCTTCGAGGCAAAACGACGAAATACTCACTTTCGGTTCGTCCGTGTTGTTGCCGATGAGGACACAGTGGACGTGAATCGGCGTGAACTCTCGGGGAGATAGTATTTGCATGACTTCATGCGGCAGCACGATTTCTTGGATAACGTCATCAGAAAAACCTTCCTTTAACAACTTATGGGGCGATGTAGCGACTGCTTTCAACGAGTAGAAATCGGGCTGGTGATGGATTGATTCCCCCACGCGCCAAGCAGCGTAGTCAGCTGACAGCATTTGCATCAGGTTGCAAAACTGCTCAAAAACGTCGGTGTCACGTGTAAGTACCAATGCCTCCCGCTCCATCGCCAATGCTGTAAAGACCGCGGTCATCACCAATTCTTCATCGGCGAAGTAGTTGGGCTTCCCATATTCTTTCCAGCCCTTGAAGGCGAGCCGCTCAAACCCAGGGAAGTTCTTGTTCAAGTCCTGTTTGAGTTCAGCTTCTGTCGCTGGCCGATTGAGCTTCACGGACAATGCCTGATAAACGACATTCCCAATCAACTTTCGCAACCCCAACAAATCTAAATAGTGCTGATAGCCATGGGGCAAATAAGCAGCGTTATTGCAGATCACTACTCCGTAGGGCTGAAGTTCGGTGCCATAAGCCCCCAGGACATCGGCGCGGCGGAATAGCTGATCGGGTCGGATATTCTGCGCCAGACATTGCCTGATGGCCCGAGGAAGCCAATCATGCAGGTATTTGTTGTTAAAGGGATTGTCGATCCACGCTGAGAGTTCAGGGATGGTAGATTCGGCAAAGGCGATGAGGCAACGCCCACCAAATCGCCAAAACTTGTCGAGCATTGGCGCGGAGATAAAGCAGGTATCCGGGAAAATGAAGGTAGACTGCAATACTCCGCTCGTAATGAGGTCATGCAGGTGACCGAGAGGCATGTCACGCTTTTCCGTGACAGCCCCGAATGCTAGACGGTGCATCCCTGCGACCGGCGGTCGACGTTTGCCAAACTCGTGGTCTTGCTCCACCACTGTTCCGGACGTACTTTCACGAAAGCGACGTGCGAAAGGCGTGAAATTGAGTTTCTTTTTACCCGTCTCCATTGAATGCTCACTCCTGTGCTTCGGTCGGCAACTGCCTGGCCACCGGTGATTTCCCATCGGCGTACTACGGAAGTAGGACACTCGGAGGAGTACGTGGTTCGCGTCGCCGTCATGAGCCGCCTATCCCACCGTGGAAGTAAATGGGAGATCCCGAACGGGATCATTCGTTTCCGTGTTTCGCCGTGACTCAGGAATCGTTATGCCGTAACGACATTGTTCACCGTGGATGGCCATATGTCAACGCTTTCACCATGTTACCCGCTCCCGGAACGTCCGCTCAAGATCCTCGACCTCCCCCCTCGACCCTACACGGCTGGGACGGCCCGTCCGGTTCGCCCCGCTTTGCCCTCTTTCCCGCTCTTTACTGGTCGGACCCCGCGGCGTCGAACGCTGCTTGCACGGCCGCCTTCACGGCCCACTTCCGGGCCGCCAGTCTGGGGAACCCGAAATGACGTTCGGTGACCGCAGATGGAAAGGGTTGCGTGAGTACC
>JADMIO011347031.1_pt1 | contig 22356 bp, 18 predicted proteins | sample 8958161 | NCBI WGS metagenome assembly JADMIO01 (sample SAMN16585339, study PRJNA669376) | soil metagenome | isolation source: Crop rotation soil | place: USA: Cullars Rotation, Alabama | collected 2011 | reverse complement strand
CGCGACAACTTGTCCACGTGGAATTCTAAGCTTAGGATCCCAATGTGCTGGAAAGGAGGTCCGCGTCGGTCCCGTCTCGTCGTGGCTCGCTGACTTCAATGGCGACGTCAAAGTTCCGGCCAAGGTCGCGCTTAAGAACAGCGTCGTCGCCGCTCGCGAAACCAGGACCTTTCCATTGCCACAGGTCGTGCCCGCAAACGCAACTGTGACCGTCCCGCACGCAAGTCATCTTTATGACAACGCGTGGCGCGGCTTCGTGATGGCGGTGGTGGTTAATTTTCAAGTCAAGGGCAGGAACTTCACTCTGAACCGGCAAGCAACTGTCGACATTGCGCCGGCTATTGATATTTCGATCAACCCCTCGCCAATCATTGTGCAGGCAGAACGAGTAGGTGCGAGCAGCGCCGGCGTCGACATCCTTCCCGGCGCAGTCCCCACCATCACCGCTCAGGTTGCGAATAACCAGGATCGCCCGTTCAAAGGCGAAATAGTTTTTGGGCAGGAAGGCCGTGACGGATTTACTCATATCCCGACTGAGATTCCGGCAAACCAAAGTAAGACACTAACCCTGGCGTTCTCTAATCCTGATCGCAATGCCACCAACGGGGCACATGGCTCGGCTCATGCAGGGATGTTCTGGGTCGGCGCCAGAAACGCCGGATCTACTACCGACATCATTGAGCGTCGCGTCCCGATCGTTTGGGCGAATGCCCGCGTCGCGCAGAAACTTCGCGTCGGCTACGTCCGCGGATTTGATTTCAGTCTGCCGAACGCTCTGACGGCGCTCGGCGTCGAATCGAAGGAACTCAGCGTTGATGAAGTTAAGACCGCTGATCTCTCGGCCTACACTTCGATCATCGTCGACAATCGTGTCTATGAATCTCAGCCGGAATTGATCGCGGCGAATCAGAAACTGTTGGATTACGCGCAGGCGGGCGGCAACCTCATCGTCTTCTATCACAAGAATGATGAATGGAATCCGAATCCGCAAAGAAATCGTCCCCAGCTTGCGCCTTACAATCTGGTCCTCGGCAACGAACGCATCACCGACGAGAACGCGCCGATCACTTTTCTCGAACCGGCGCATCCTCTGCTCAACACGCCGAACAAGCTGACTCAGGATGACTTTAAGGATTGGATTCAGGAGCGCGGGCTTTATTATCCGCGCGAGTGGGCGCCCGAGTTCAAAGCGTTGCTGCAATCAAATGATCCGGGAGAGCAACCTTTGAAGGGCGGCTTGCTGGTCGCCGATTACGGCAAGGGACACTACATCTACTCAAGCATGGTTTGGTATCGCCAACTGCGCGCGGGCATTCCCGGCGCGTATCGCATGCTCGCGAACATGATTAGTTACGGGAGAAATTGACTGGGAGCGCGGACGCCTCGTCCGCTTCATTGGGATAAGTGTCAGAGGTTAAGCGGGCGAGGCGCCCGCGTTCCCGCCTTCCAGCTTCTCTTTCACCCGGTCAAGAAAATCTTCAATCGCCGCGTTAATCCGGCGCCGCAAAGCTGAGTTCAGCCTTGCTTCACTCATCAAAGCCACGCCCGGGTGCAGTTCCCAGGCGCGCTTTCTGCGCAGTTCAACCTGCTGTGAGATGTCCACGCGGGTCTTGCCCTGGCTGTTGACGAACTTGAGCGAATAGCGCAAAAGGTTCTGCGTTTCGTTAATCGCCGGCGACCACTCGATCGTGTTCGCATTCGGCGACGTGTCACGCACCGGAAACGAAAAGCGGATGCGCCCCACGGGCGTCTCAGTCGCAATCGTCCAGCGCGCGAGCCCCGGTTCGCGGTGAATGCCTTCAATGCCCCAGAGCATGTCTGCGAGATTGTTGAGGTCCGAGAAAAAGCTGCGCACCTTTTCAACCGGGGCGTGAATTTCGAGTTCCTTTTTGAAAGAAGACTTAACGCGAAACATAACAGCAGAGGTCAGAGACTAGAGTTTAGAGGTTATATCTTCGTTGGTGGCTTTGCCTCAATCCAGGCACTGCCAACGCTCCTGGCCGCGTAGCGGCGAAATATTTGTAGAACAGTCGGCTCTATGTTGAATCCGAGCTCCGGAGGAGCGGCACATTCTGTCGCCCATAAATGGGGCTCAAAACTATAAAGATCCTTCGCATCTACAAATATTCCGTGCCTACGGCACTCAAGACAAAACGCCGCTTCATTTTTCCCCCCATCGCTCAGCCTCTCTGTGTCTGACTTTTGGGGCAAAGCCCGTTCCGGATGTCACTTGTCACTTGTCAGTCAAAATCAGGTTTCACTGGCCTCGCGGCCGGTGTCCTCGTACCAGCACCGGGCGCACCAACGATGTTGGCGCGACCGTTCTTCGAGCGAATTGTCCGCGGAAGCCGGCAAACGCTTCACCACTTCGCGCTCTTCCTCGTTAAGCTCGTTCCAGCTGCGCATCCGCGCGCTCCGGCATTGAGGGCAGTCGTTTTCAGTCACCATTTTCCTTTTGTTCAACCCGCATAATTCGTTCGTAGGCCGCGCGAATGTCACTCATTCGTTCTCTTAGTTCAGTATTCAAGGCAGCCTCGTTCTCGTAGCCCAGCCGTCGCGCAATGTCGGCAAACGCAGCATGAGTCGCAACGGGCAGCGTCGACGACCGCCCCACGATCAAACGCGCTTCGTGATCGATGGATCGTAACAGCCGGTAGCCATCGAGCAAGGCGCGGAAATTCTGGTCTTCAATCGAACCGGCATCATGCAAACGCCCCAACATTCCCAGCGTCGTTCGATCAAGATCATCATCGGGCACGTTGTCCCGCAACTGCAAGTAGCGCACGGCGAAATAAACGTCCAGCATGCCGCCGGCGCCGTGTTTGATATTGATTCCGGTGTTACGCCTCGAAGCTTTCTCGTTCTCGAGCCGCGTCCGAACCCGATGAGTTTCGGTGAGTAACTCTTTCGCATTAGTCTTCCTGGCTAATTCGTGAATGCATTGCCGGGCTTTAGCTTCCGTCGTCCTGCCAAAATCCTGATCACCGGCGACGGCGCGCAACTTCACGTAGGCAACCCATTCCCAAATCGCGGCCCGCTCTTTCAAATAAGAGATGAAGCCGGGTGCACTGGAAACGATCGGCCCTTTCTGCCCGTCCGGCCGCAAACGCAGGTCAACGCGGTAGAGCGAACCTTCGCGCGTCACGTTCGACAACGCCGCAATCATCAGCTCGACCAGCCGCGCGTAGGTTTCATCGTGCGTTTGGCCCGGTACCGGCGAGGGTGAGGCCGCGTCGTAAACTACGACGACATCGAGATCCGAACCGTAGTCCATGCCGCCGCTGCCGAGCCGCCCCAGTCCGAGCACCGCGACGCGCGGCTCGGCAACGAGCTGGCCATGACGACGCGCGAGTTCATCCCGCGCAATCTGTAACGCCGCGTTGATACTCTCGGCGGCCAACGTCGTCAGCCGCTGGTTCACTTCATCGAGGGGCAAGTCTCGTCGCGCATCTCGGGCGGCAATTCCGACCAAAGCTTCAGACCAGGAGCGCCTTAGCGTATCGAGTTCGCCGCGAAAGTTTTTCTCGGTCGAGATAGTTCGGTGTTCACTCGTGTAACCAGCTTGCGATCCTGTTTGCAGGGCATGAATCAGCGCGGGACGGCTGGCAATCATCTCACCAAATATTTCTGAAGTACTGCAAATCTGAATCGCCGATTGAAGTTCAGCCAACGTGATCGTGCTTTGGCCGGCGTCCTTGTCGAGGGACCTGGCAATTCTGAGGAGGAACGAAAGAGCGCGCCGCGGATTTACCGTGGCATCCGCCGCTTTTCGCAGCCAGGCCGCAAGCGCCTCGACATCGTTCGGGCCGTTGGGATCATCGGCCTCTGACGCGAGATGGCTAACAAAGATTGACGCGGCTTTCGCCGCCGCGGTGGCTTCCGGATCAGGCGCCGGCGAACCGCCGCGAGCCAAGCGCTTCTCATGTTCAACCACCGCCGGGTCCGCATCCGCGAAGACTCGATCGAAGATGCTCCTGACCGTCGTCGCATGCCGCATCATCGCGGCATCGAAATCGCTGAGCGCGCGCTCACCCGAAAATGACATGCGCCGGGCGAGCAGTTCTCGTCGCGCGTCATCTTTCGGCACCGAGTGAGTTTGCAGGCCATGCTCCATTTGCAGGCGATGCTCAAGCGAGCGCCAGAACTGGTAAGCGTCGGACAACTGCGTGTGTTCCAGCTCAGTGATCAGGCCTCGTTCAGCCAATCGCGTCAGGCTGATCAAAGTGTGCGGTGTGCGCAACCAGCGATCGCTGCCGCCAAAAGCGAGCTGAAGCGCCTGCGCAATGAATTCGATCTCGCGAATGCCGCCGCGTCCGAGCTTTACGTTGAAGCCCTTGTCGGTTCGCTCACGTTGAATGTCGATCTTTTGTTTCGAAAGACGCACGCTGGAGAGCGCGCCGCCCACGCCAACATCCGGACGATAAATGCGATCAGCGACCGCGTTGATGAAACGATTGAAAAGTTGTTCCGAGCCCGCGGCCGCGCGCGAACGAATCAGCGTTTGTAACTCCCAATAGTCCGCCCGGGTTTCGTAATATCGATTTGCCTCCTCCAAAGCGCAGGCCAGCGCGCCTTCGCGGCCATGCGGCCGCAAACGCACGTCGGTACGGTAAGCGGCCCCCTCGCCGGTCGGCGCGCTCACCAGCTTCAGAATGTTTTCGGCCAGCTTTACGTAATACTCCCGGTTCGTAACTTGCTCGTGCGAGCCGCCCGCCGAGGTCATCCCTTCATCAGAAAACAAGAACATCAGATCGATATCCGAGGCATAGTTGAGTTCGCGTGAGCCGAGCTTGCCGAGCGCTACTACACAAAACTCCGTGGCCATAATCTGCCCGTCCTGATTAATTCTTTGCGGGGTGCCGAAGCGATTGTCCAAACGCTGTCGGGACAGCCTCAGCGCGTTATCGAGAATCGCATCAGCAAGGTTCGATAACTCTTCAGTCGTTTCCGCAACCGTGTGCGCCCGGCGGATATCGTGAAGGTAGATGCGCAGCAGTTCGCGCCGGCGAAAACGCGCGAACACATCGTGGGCATCGAGTTGCGAGTGGGTCAGTGCAAAACGGGCGAGCGACTCGCCAATATCTTCGCAACTGCGAACCCGCGTATCGCGACGCTCGCGCTGCAACCAACTGACGTAATCGGGGTTCTGTTCCAGCGTAGTCGCGAGCCACGGGCTCCAGGCGGCCAGCGCCAGAACATCAAGCAGCAAACCTCTGTCGCGGATGACTAGCGGGTGGCCGACCAGCACGCGCTCATAAAAAAGGCGCGCGCCTTCGGGGTTTGGCAACTCGCGTATTAGCGATTCGGTTTTTTCCTCCAGCGCCGGCAAAGTGGTGTTATATTACGCGGCCGCGGAAGGCATAAGCCAGCGTGTTCCAATGCACAGGCCACCGCGTAAATTTCTTTCGATCTTCAAACTAACCAAAATCGCAAATCGCCCGGCGCACCTCAGTTCGCCGGCAAGGAGGAACCTTATGAAGAAAATCCGACTCGGAATTCCCATCGTCGCCGCCGCAGCTTTGCTGCTCGCAACCGTCGCGGTGGGCGGCGCGGCGCCGGAGACGAAGACACACCAGTTCCGCTGCACTGACCGTAACACGTCTCTGTACTTCCTGGTTTATGAGCGGGACGGGAAGCTTGACGGCGGGCACCTGTACGTCGAGAACATGCAGGTCGGCGTGCTCACGGCGGAATGGGCGGGCACCGGCGTCATCAACGCGAAACTCGCTGGTAACACCGCCAACAACATCTCGTTCCACCTGCACCGAGCCAACAAGAAAGTCCTCGTCGTCAACTCTGCGACACCCAAACGCGTCGAGGTCTGCGCGGCAGATTACAAGTATCAATAATCAGCCTTCGAAAGGCCGTAGAAAAAGTTAAAGGCAGCCGAGCGTTCGCACCGGCTGCCTTCGCTTTTCTCCTACTGATGCCCTTAAGCGTCGTAGTACATCGCAAATTCGAGCGGATGTGGCCGGAACCGCAACACTTGAATCTCACGCTCGCGCTTATACGAAATCCAACGGTCGATCAGCTGCGGGGTAAACACGTCACCCTTGAGCAGAAAGTCGTGGTCGTTTTCCAGGGCCGTCAGCGCGTCATCGAGTGAGCCGGGCAGACTTGGCACATCCTTCAATTCTTCAGGTGATAGATCGTAGATGTCCTTGTCGAGCGGCGCGCCGGGATCGATTCGATTCTGAATGCCGTCGATGCCCGCCATGAGCATTGCTGAAAACGCGAGGTACGGATTGCAGGACGGGTCAGGTGGACGGAACTCAAGCCGCTTCAGCTTCGGATTCGTTGAAAACATCGGGATGCGAATCGCCGCCGAACGATTACGTGCTGAATAAGCGAGATTTACCGGTGCTTCAAAACCCGGCACGAGGCGCTTGTAACTATTGGTGGTCGGCGCCGCGAAGGCGATGATCGCCGGCGCGTGTTTCAGCAATCCGCCGATGTAATGCAGGGCCGTTTCCGACAATCCGGCATAGCCGTCACCCGCGAACAAGGGCTTGTCACCTTTCCAGAGCGATTGGTGGCAGTGCATGCCTGAGCCGTTATCGCCATAGAGGGGCTTGGGCATGAACGTCGCGGTCTTCCCATGTTCGTACGCCGTGTTCTTGACGATGTATTTGAAAAGCTGCAGGTTGTCGGCCGTCCCCAGCAGCGTCGCATAACGGAAGTCGATCTCGCATTGTCCGGCCGTCGCCACTTCGTGATGATGACATTCAACGTTGATGCCGCATTCCAGGAGCGTTGTCGAAATCGCTGACCGAAGATCCGCGAGGGTGTCGATGGGCGGCACCGGCACATAGCCTTCTTTCGGACGAATGCGATGTCCGAGGTTTGGCCCCAGTGTGTCGTTACCTTCGCGTCCGCTGTTCCAGTGAGCTTCGTCCGAATCGATCGCATACCCGGCTTTGTGCGCTTCGTTATGAAACTGCACGCTGTCGAAGACAAAGAATTCGGCTTCCGGACCAAAGTTCGCAACGTCGGCGATACCTGAACTCTTCAGATAACTTTCCGCGCGGACCGCAACCATGCGTGGATCGAAAGCATAACCCTGCCGCGAAAGCGGATCGACCGCGTTAGCTACGAGGCACAACGTCGGTTCGTCCGCGAACGGATCCATCCAGTAGCGATAGGCGTCCGGAACCAGGAGCATGTCCGATTCGTGAATGGCAGCCCAGCCGCGAATGGACGAGCCGTCAAATCCGAAGCCATCTTCGAACGAGTCTTCGCCGAGCTCGCTGATCGGAAAAGTGAGGTGCTGCCACGAACCGGGCAAGTCCGTGAAGCGCACTGAAACAAATTTCGCCTTCTGCTCAGAGGCGTACTTCAACACAGTTTTAGCGTTCATCTAATCTCCTGTCTGGAAAAGAGAGTGATATGGTTGACCTTCGCCCCATCCGGCTGTTTGGTGCGAAGACTTTTGGCGGAATCCCGGTGATCGGGAGCGTGGAGCGCGCGAAAAGGCGTCATGAACCGCGCATCAAAAAACGTGCATTATAACCTCGGAATCCGTTCTGTCAACAGCTCGTTTGGGATTTATTTTCGAACTTAATTTTCAGGTTCGACGTACTCAGCGCTGAGCCAAAACTGTTAAGTTTCGACATTTAAGCGAGGAAAACATCACATTCACACTGGAAAAAAGTTATAGACCCTCCCACGGTTTTCTGTTAAATTTTCCGCTTAAGGTTCCAACCCCAACATGTCCGCCCGGAATTGCAATCCCGTCGGGATTGCCGCGTGGAAAAACGTATAGTGAGCCAGTCAGGGAGAAACCGCTAGTTGACCACTGCTATTGAACAGACCGTCGAAACCTACGGAATTGAAAACTGGGGCGCAGGGTACTTCGACGTTAATCGCAAAGGAAATCTGATTGTTCGGCCGGCCGAAGGAGATCCACGCGCCGCCGACGTCCGCGAAATCATCGACGATCTCGCGCGCCGCGGGATTAACGCGCCGGTATTGATTCGCTTCCCGCAACTCGTCGCGGCGCAAGTGCGCAAGCTGCAGCGCGCCTTCAGCAAATCAATTCGCGAGTTTGAATACCAGGGCGCGCACATGTGCGTCTATCCGATGAAGGTCAACCAGCAACGCTCTGTCGTCGAAGAGTACCTGCGCGAAGGATCACGCTACGACTTTGGCCTGGAGGCTGGGTCGAAACCCGAGTTGTATGCGGCGCTCGCTCTCGAACAATCGCCCGACAGCTTGCTCGTCCTGAATGGTTTTAAGGACGAAGAGTTTATTCAGATGGCCTTCGCCGGCGCGAAGGCCGGCAAGAAGGTCGTCATCGTGGTCGAGAAACTTAGCGAGCTCGATCACATTCTCAAGATCGCCGAAACGCATGAAGGCAATCCTCCGATCATTGGCATGCGCGTGAAGCTCTATTCGAAGGGTTCCGGGCGCTGGGAAAAATCGGGGGGCGAAGCGGCCAAGTTCGGACTGACCACGACTGAACTGCTGGAAGTGATCAATCGGCTGAAAGAAGCCGGCCGCATCGACATGCTCAAGCTGCTGCACTTTCATATCGGCTCGCAGCTCACCGACATCAAGCGAATCAAGAACGCAATGAAAGAAGCCGCGCGTGTTTACGCAAAGGTCTTTCAAATGAAGGTGCCGGTTGGATTGCTCGACGTGGGCGGCGGCATGGCCGTCGACTACGACGGCTCGAAGACCGCATTCGATTCATCGGCGAACTACACGGCCCAGGAGTTCGCGAACGACGTCATCTACACCATCAAGCAGGTTTGCGACGACGAAAACGTTCCGCACCCGACGATCATTCAGGAGTCCGGCCGTTTTCTTTCAGCTTATCACGCGATGCTGGTGACGAACGTGCTGGAAGAAATCGAGACCGTGGTCGAAGACATCACGCCGATTGAAATCGAAGATGACGATCCGCAGGTGGTGATCGAACTTGGCGATCTGCGCGAAACGATCACGATCAAGAATTATCGCGAGTACTACCACGATGCGCTCGAGCATCGTGAAGAACTTTTCACGCTGTTCAATCTCGGGCTGATTTCGTTGGAGGATCGCGCCAAGGGAGAAGTCCTTTTCTGGGATGTTTGTGAGCGCGCGGATCGTTATGCGCAGCAATCGAAATACGTTCCTGAAGAATTCGGGGATCTGCGGCGCCTGCTGTGCGCAAAATATCTGACGAACTTCTCGGTTTTTAAGTCGGTGCCCGATCACTGGGCTTTGGATCAGCTCTTTCCGATCGTGCCGATTCAAATGCTGAACAAGACGCCGACCGAATTCGCCACCTTGTGCGACATCACCTGCGATTCAGACGGCGTCGTCGACAAGTTCGTTGACCTGCATGATGTGAAGCAGACTTTGGAGCTGCATAAGCTCGACGCAAACGAGCCTTACTACCTTGCTTTCATGCTGGTCGGCGCTTACCAGGAAGTGATGGGAAATAATCACAACCTGTTCGGCGCGCCCAACGAAGCCCAGATTCACATCGACGAAGAGGGCTATCTCATCAAGAAAGTTATTCGCGGAACAACCGTCGGTGAAGCCGCGGGTCGCGCGCGTTACGAGCGCGGGCTGTTGCACGATGGCTTTCGGCGCCAGGTCACGCAGCGAATAAAGGATGGCGAGCTCAGCGAAGCTGAGGGCGCGGACCTGGTAAATTTTTACGAGTCGCGGTTCGACGCTTACACCTACGTCACAGTTAACGGTAACCGAAACCGCGGCCGCCGTCGTCATGATTATTAGTGGCACAGACTTCAGTCTGTGAATGCATGAAAAAGCCACAGACTAAAGTCTGTGCCACTAAACAAGAAACGAGCAAACTTATGGTCACACAACGCAAACCTAAACCAAGCAAGTATCTGACGATTCCAACCAAGCCCGTGCCCATTGATCGCGATCGATCAGTCGCCGGCCTGTTGGAGAAAATGGAAGGCGCCGGTTTCGGCGGCCGGCAACTCGCGGAAGCGCATCGCATCTGGCTCGACATGCTGGGCGATGCCACCACGATCACTGTCACCGCTTCAGGCGCTTTGATTCCCGCAGGCATGCGTCGCTTGCTTGCTTATGTCATCAAGAACCGCTTTGTCGACGTGCTGGTTTTATCCGGCAACGTAATCTTCCATGACCTCCACGAGACCCTCGGCCGCCATCATTTTCAAGCGCATCCGAACATGACTGATGCCGAGCTGGAAGTCGCCCAGATCAATCGCATGTGGGACCTGCTGGCAAGCGAAGAGGAATATCACGAAGCGGAAGAGTGGGTCGGCGGATTTGCGAGCCAGCTCGATCAGACGCGGGCTTACTCGTCGCGCGAATTCCTTCATCTCCTGGGTCGTGAACTGGCTGAGATTGCCGCGGAAGATGGCGTACTGACGGCCGCCTACAAGTCGCGCGTGCCCGTTTTTTGTCCCGGCATCGTCGACAGCGGAATCGGTGTCGGCATCGCCGGCTCGCGCTTTGAAAAGAAGAACAACTTCACCTTTGACCTGGTTCAGGATGTGCTCGACCTGACGCAGATCGCTCTGCGCGCGCGGGTCTCCGGGCTCATCAACATCGGCGGCGGCATCTCCAAGAGTTTCCTGCGCGAGACGGAAATGGCGGCGCACATTTTCAAGCAGCAAGTGCTCGGTCACAAGTACGCGATTCAGATCGCGGCTGACTCGCCGCAACCCGGAGGCCGCTCAACGGCAGTCGTTTTCAACGAGCAGGAGATCTACGGCAAGCTCGCCCGCAATGCTTTGACTGCTTATGTGAATTGCGACGCTACGATCGCGCTGCCGATCGTGATCACCGCACTGTCACAGACGGCCGCGAAATATATGAAGGGTCGCCGGCGGCCAAGTTTCACCTTTGCTGGCAAAGACCTGATCATCGACGTGCCGTAAGAATTACTGATTGATTCATTGATCCATTGAGTCATTGAATCATTGAGGTTGGTAAGAACTTAATGAGTCAATGAATCAATGACTCGATGACTCAATCTTATGAGTGAATCGGAATCCCTGCCCATGAACTTCGGCGGCATCGCCGAAGAAGAATTCTCCAGTTTCGACAAAGCGCGTGTTCTGGTTTGGCCGATCGCCTATGAAGGCACGGTGTCCTACGGGGGCGGCACGGGGCAAGGCGCTGAGGCGATCATCGACGCGTCGCGCAACATGGAGTTGTACGACGAAGAGACTGACGCCGAAGTTTACAAGTTGGGGATTCACACCCTCGAAGAATCATCTTCAATCGATCCGCCCGAGCGGATGATGAATTCGCTTTACGATCGCGCGAAAGAACTCGTAGGCAGCGGCAAGTTCGTGGCGATGATTGGCGGCGAACATTCGGTTAGCGCGCCAGTGATTCGCGCTCACGCTGAGAAATACCAGAACCTTTCCATCCTTCAAATCGATGCGCACGCCGACTTGCGCGACACTTACGACGGCACGCCACATTCACACGCCTCAATCATGGCGCGCGTGGTGAAGGACCTGCGCATTCCGGCCGTCCAGGTTGGCATTCGATCGATCTCAGTTGATGAGGCGCGGGTCCTCGATCAACTGCCCACGAAGATTTTCTGGGCGAAAGATATTGTCGGCCGCGATGATTGGTGGGACGAAGCCGTGGATGGCCTTACTGAGAATGTTTATTTGACGGTTGATATCGACGGACTCGACCCGTCCCTGGTTTCAGCAACGGGCACGCCTGAACCGGGCGGATTAGGCTGGTACGAAACGATTGGTTTGATTCGCACGCTCGCTCGCAAACGTAACGTCATCGGCATGGATCTGACTGAGTATTCTTACGTTGAAGGGCAGAACGCGTCGGCGTTTCTGTGCGCAAAGTTGATATACAAAACGCTGGGGTTTGTTTTTGAGAAAGAAACGTCGAAAGTGCGGAATGTTTAGCAATTTGGAGTGCGCCGGCAGAGCGAAGCGGCGACGGCGCTTTCGATCCGTCGCGGGATGATCCAAAGCGCCGCCGTTGGCGGCGCACTCCAAATTTACGTCAGCTTCCGCTTAAACGCTTCTTTCAACCCTTCCTGCGCCTGTTCATGCGCGTCATAAACATTTGGACGCGAGAGCACCGCGCGATACTGGGTAACCGCGTCGTTACGCTTGCCGCTTAGATCCATCGCCCGGCCCGCGTAAAGCAAGGCCATCGTCGCCAGGCCCTGCTGGGCGCCGGGCGCATTCGCCGCCGCCAGAAATTCTTTCGCCGCTTTGTCGTTCTGACCGGCAGTCATTAGCGCTTCGCCGTATTTGAAGTGAATCAGATCCAGCGCCTTGCCCGCCGTTTCGCGCAGAGTCTTATCGTGCAAAAGCGTTTCGAAAATCGCGAAGGCCTCCGTCTCACCGGCCGTGGTCGTGGCCGGCTGGCTCGCCTTTCGCTCAAGCGCGGCCTGCGAGACCAGCGCATCCGCCATCTCGAGTTTGTAAAGATAATTTCGTGGATACTTCCCTGACAGTTCACGCGCGATCGCAACCGCATCCGCGTAACGCTTTTCGCGACCGTACAGCATGATGAGGAGCGTCTTTGCGTCTTCCTTTACCCAAGTGCCTTCGCTGGCGACCCGCTCAATGGTGGCAATGCCGCGCTTCTTCGATCCGCGATGACCTAAAAAGCCCACCGCAACTTTCGTCGGCAAAGGCAGCGCGCCCACCGTGTAGTCATAAAGGCCAATCGTCATTTCCGCATCACGGTAATTCGGATCCAGCTTGACTACTTCGCGATGCTTATCGACCGCATCGTTCCCGTCTTTGAGCGCCGCGAAATGCCGCCGCTCAACAGTCTCTTCAAACGATGCTTTCAAACCCTCAATAGCCCCGAAGAAGTAAAGCGCTTCCGTGTCATTGGGATTTAGCTTGAGGCGCGCTTCAACCAACTGCCGCGCCTGCCGGGTGTAATTGCGAAATTGATCGACCAGCTTGGGATCGGCCTTGTCTTCATTCTTCGAATAAAACGAATCGCTGTTGTAGAGCGACGCCTGCAAGCGTCGAGTTTGATAAAGCGCCTCGATCAAAAGGGTGTCCGCGAGAAACTGTGGGCCGGCCGGATAGTTCGGAAGGGCGACGGCCATCTCTTTAAAGATCTTGCGCGCGCCTTCGTAATCCAAATTGTAAAGCGCTTCTGAGCCGGAGATGCGAAGCTGCTCGAACTTCGCGCGTTCAGTCTGCGTGAGCCACGTTGAATTGGTTGGCTGCGCCTGGGCCAGAAAAGCAAAGGCAACTATTAGACAAAGGCTGTAGATGAATTTCATAAAACTTGATCCGTTCTTAGTCAAAAGCGTTCATCGCCACGACGATTAGCGTGCCGACACCGGCGGCGGTGAACATGATGCCCGTCCATGGCTTATCAAGCACCCCGAGTTTCTCTTTTTGAGTCGATACGCGCGCCACGTCTGCATAAGCGATGGCCGAGGCCGCGCCTTGCGAACTCGTCACCACAAAATGATCCGGCGCCAGGCCGGTAAGGCGGCCGCTGGCTTTGCGTCCGTCTCTTAGCTTCACATGTACGCGTTTTCCAAAACCGAGTTTGCTGACTTGCGCTTTGGCTGAGGCAGTTTCCGTTGCTGATCGCTGGTTGCGATCCTGCGCCACGATCGCGACCGTGTAGAGCAGGCAAAAAATAAATACCACGATTGTAGCTGTCACTTGTTTCCCCATTTCAACGTGGGTACGCATTCCGCCTTGGCATGCTGCACGCCGGAGGCGTGCGTACCGCGGTATCACGAAAAACTCTCCATGTACTTCACGCCACTGCCGGTGTTGAAAAGCACCACCCGCTCGCTCGGCTTGACCGAGCCATCCGCTAACAACTTCCTTAGCGCCGGCAGGCAGGCAGCGCCTTCGGGCGCGCAGAAGATTCCTTCAGCAGCGCCGATCTCTTTCGTGGCCGCAATAAGTTCGTCATCAGTGACCGCGACCGCTGTCCCACCTGATGCTCGCAACGCATCAAGAATCAAAAAGTCGCCAATAGCTTTCGGCACCCGCAGGCCTGACGCGGTGGTGTGCGCATTTGGAAACTCATCGGCAAAACGCTTCCCTTCCTCGAAGGCGCGAACGATTGGCGCGCATCCGGCCGCTTGGACCGTGACCATGCGCGGGCGCTTCGATCCGATCCAACCCATCTGTTCCATTTCGTCGAACGCTTTCCACATGCCGATTAGCCCCGTGCCGCCGCCAGTTGGATAAACGATGACGTCGGGCAATTCCCAATCAAACTGTTCAGCCAATTCGTAGCCCATCGTCTTCTTACCTTCAATCCGGTAAGGCTCTTTCAAAGTCGAGACGTCGAACCAGCCCTCAGCTTCCTTTCGCCGGCCAACTTCCGCGCCACAGTCGGTAATTAAGCCATCCATCAACGTGACCTCGGCGCCGGTTTGTTCACACTCGATCACGTTCGCCCGCGGAGTGTCTTTCGGCATGAAGATGTGCGCCTCCAGGCCTGCGCGCGAAGCATACGCTGCCAGCGCGCCCGCCGCGTTACCAGCCGAGGGCACCGCCAGCTTCCCCGCGCCCAGCTCTTTGGCCATCGATACGGCCGCCGTCATGCCCCGCGCTTTGAAACTCTGCGTCGGATTTTGCCCCTCGTCTTTGATGAAAAGCTTGTTCATCCCGAGCGACGCGCCGAGCCGCGACGCGGGCACGAGCGGCGTGAAGCCTTCGCCCAAGGTAATCACGTTCTCGTCGGACTCGACCGGCAACACTTCGCGATAACGCCAAAGATCGGGGCCCCGGCCCTTCAGACTTTCTTTTGTCAAAGACCGCGCCGCCTGCGCCAGATCGTATCGAACCAAAAGGGGCTTTCCGCATTCCGTGCACAGGTTGTGCAACCGTCGTGCCTCGTGGCGCAGACCGCACGCGCCGCATTCAAGATGAGTAACATTCATGAATTCCGCCGGATCCTTTTCGAAAGAGTTTTGCCCAATCATAGCCCTTCGCGCCTGCATCCGTCAGGTGGAGTACGGATGCTGCGCGCCACGTGCACTTTCGCGCCTGAGCAGCTAAGCTGTTCAAAACAAACTAATTCAGGAGAAGCTAATGCCAAATAGGACCGCAGTTGTGCAGACCAACAAGGGAACTATCAAATTCGAACTGCTTGAGGAGGACGCGCCGAAGACGACTGAAAACTTTCGCCTCCTCGCCGAGAAAGGCTTCTACAACGGCGTAATTTTTCATCGGGTCATCAATGGCTTCATGATTCAGGGCGGAGATCCGACGGGCACCGGCCGCGGTGGTGCGTCAGCCTGGGGCGGAAGGTTTGATGATGAGATTGACCCGGCGTCTGACGTTTACAAGCGCGGTTACAAAGCCGGGACCGTGGCGATGGCCAACGCCGGCCCGAACACGAACGGCTCACAGTTCTTCATTATGCACGTGGATTATCCTTTGCCGCCCAGCTACACGATCTTTGGACGCGTCACCGAAGGACAAGACGTCGTCAACGCGATTGCGACCTCGAAAACTGGTTCCGGTGATAAGCCAGTTGAAGAAGTGCGGATGGAGAGCGTAACGATCGAGTAAGTAAGTCGTCAGTCGTCAGTTGTTAATCGCCAATTCGAACTTCGCATTCGATCGGCAACGAAGGCCTTCGATGCGGCGACGGCGTCTTCCAGAGATAGTCCTTTCGCCTGGGACGCGGCAATCGCTGAGGACAGGATGCAGCCCGTGCCGCGCACGTTCTCGGTTTCAATCCATTCGCTTCGGAAAAGGCTTACTTGACCTTCCTCATCGAGAAGGTCGACAGCCTCGCATTTATTTCTTCCTGACGCCTGCCTCCTGCCTCCTGCCTCCTGCGTCAGGTGGCCACCTTTAACCAACACAGCTCGCGCGCCGAGTTCGCGGATTCTGGCCGCCGCGCGCTGCATACCGTCTTCATCGCGAATGCTTAGACCGGTGAGCTTCTCGGCTTCCGGGATATTTGGCGTGACGACGCGCGCCAACGGTAACAACTCAGTCACGAACACTTGAAGCGCTTCATCTTCCATAAGCTTGCCACCGCTGGTCGATCGCATTGCCGGATCGACTACGGGCGCGGGCAACCCGTGGTTGCGAATTAGACGCGCGACTTCGGAAACAATTTCCGAGGTCGGGAGCATGCCGATTTTGATCGCCGCAATGTCCGTCGCGCCTATGATCGCTTCAACCTGCGCCCGCACAGACTCCGCGGATTCATGTTTGGCTCCAAAGAACTTCTCAGCGTTCTGGGCGGTAACCGACGTAATCGCGGCCATAGCTGTGCAGCCCGAGCGTTCAATCGTTCGGATGTCAGCGATTACACCTGCGCCGCCCGACGGGTCGAAGCCGGCGATCGTCAGGACTACTGGTTTGGTTTGCTGAGCTTGTTTCACTAACGCAGCTGCGCAACAACTTCCCTGATTAGCGCAGGGGCTTGAAATAGACTGATACCTGCTATACCGCTTGCGCCCGCCCGCAAACAATCGTGTGCGTTCGCCCCGTCGATGCCTCCGAGCGCGAGCACCGGAAGCGGCGCCAGCTTCTCAGCTACTTCTTCCAACTTTCCGAGTCCAACCGGCGCCCCGTATTTCTCTTTCGACGCGGTCGCGAACACTGGACCGAAAACCACAAAGTCTGCGCCACCGGCTTTTGCGGTCACCGCTTCATTCAGCGAATGCGTCGACGCCCCAATCAGAAAGTTGTCGCCAAATGTCCGGCGAATTATCGCCGCGTCAATTGATTGCGCCGTCAGATGAACCCCGTCCGCGCCCGCCGCGGCGGCCACATCAGGGCGATCGTTTACCAACACACGCGTATTCGAACCGTGCGCGCGGTCCACTGCCTGTTCGGTGAGTGCGAACAGAACTCGCGCCGCCAGGCGTTTCTCTCTCAGTTGAATTAGATCTACGCCGGCGGCTGCGGCGGCTGAAACTTGATCGAGGATTTGTTGGAATTCAGGGCTGTTGGGCGTCGTCGCTTCCGTGCTTGCGCCGCGGGTAATCAGATAAAGGATCGGTTTGGATCGGTCGAGCTTCATACGTCGCCACAGTTCTTGCCGGCTGCTTCGCCGAGCTTTCCACAGGTTCGGCGCCGGCGTCCAGCGCGCGGACGGTCTGCCGAAAGTGAACCAACTCCCATAGTCCCATCGCGATATTCAAGAGGCCGAGTCCCGTGACGGTCCCGCGCACCCATCCTGAAGATACGAAACGTTGTAGCCCGTAACCGGTCTTGCGCGCGGCGAGCAACAGAAAATAGTTGTTGCCCCAGTCGCTTAAACCCCACCAGCCGTGCGGCACCCAGGGAAGGATGGTCAGCACAATGCCGATCTCAAGGCAGAGAATAATGTAGAAAACTACAGTTAGTCGCGAAGACATGAATTTAAGCTCACTCGAACACAAGCGTTCGCTGGCATCGGACCAGCGGTCGAAATCGCCTATCGGGCGAGACGCTTAAGAAACCGTGCTTATGATGCCTAATTTATGCCGGAAAGAGAAACGCTTAGTTAACGAGTTGCTCGGAATGACCGGCGACTGGCCGCGAGAGCGTGCTCTTCTCGCCGAGGCGCGCCTTCAAGGTCTTCACACGCTCGTTCACGTTCCGGTAAGAGACGTTGTTTCCGTAGACTTCAGTAAATGATTCGAGGGCGCGATGCAGGTCTCCGGCTTGCTCGTACGCGGCGCCGGCTTCGTAAGTCAGCGCCATCCGCTCTTCTTCAGAAATGTTTGCAGCGTTCAACCCTTTCGCGAACCACTTCACGGCGACTTCCGGCGCGCCAGTCTGAACAAAACAATGGCCGAGAAGGTTGCAGCACTGCAGGTAACGCGATGAAGTAGCGTCTGCGGGCGAGGTTAAGTTTACGGCGAACTGGAATTCTTCGAGCGCATCTTCGAACAAGTCCATATCCTTGTACGCCAGTCCAAGGTTGTAATGCGTTTCGAAGTCGCCATTGGAAGCGCTGTCGGCGTCGCTCTCACTCGAGGCCCGGTACTCCTCAAAAATTTCTGCCAGGCCGGCGTCAATACCCGGGCTGGTTTGCGACTGGTTGTTATCAGGCGAAGGCGCCACCGGCACGATGAGCGAAATTGCCGGTTCCGGTTGTAGTTCCGATTCTTGGGGCGCCGCAGCGATCTCGAAATCGTTGCTGATTACGATCTGGCCGTGCTCGATTTCCGGAGTCGAAACTGGTTCCGAAACGGCTCCTGTCTGAAGTTGTTTGATCTTTTCACGCCGCGAAGCAATGTCGGGATGCTCGCCGCATTGCTGCTCAAGCAGGTTCAGCGTATCCACGGCAATGTCGACGTAGCCCTGAGCGATATAGAAATCGACGCTCTCCAATTCCTGACGGAGCATCGCGGCCACGCGCTCCGCCTCGCCGGCCTGGTCGGCAGGGGTATCAAACGATGTGTTCGGAAGCTCCTGAGCAACGATGCTTTCAAAACTGAAGCCGGTTTCAGTGACCGCTCCGTTCGAACCTTCTTCCGAGACTTCGGCTACCGGGTTCCAATCAAAAGTTGCTTCGTCGCTAACCGCGGTGAATTCCTGCGAGTTCAGCACAAAACTCTCTTGTGAGTCCGCGTGAGCTTCTGGCTGAGCAGCTTCAAACTCCGGCGGGGCCTCAAGCGTCGCTTCTTCGATGGGACCGCCAAGTTCAGTCAGTCTCGCTAGATACTCTTCATGGGCCGGATCCAAACTGGTGAGCTGCGTTAAAGCGTAGCGCTCATCTTCATTTAGATCCTGGGCCTGCGCTGCTTCGGCTAATCGTTCCAGCGCGTCTTTGAGGCTGCCCATGTCGCGCAGCCACCAATGCGCCCGCACCAGCACGCGCAGCGCCTGCACGTTGTCGGCGTCGCCGGCAAGCAGTTCGTTTACCAAATCAAATAATTGCGAATGCTCACGTTCGGCAAGCAGCTGTTCGCTAATCTTCGCGACTACGTTTACTGCTTTATCAATCTCGCCATGACGAATGTAAAGGCGAGCGACGTCCATCAAACGCATGTACGCGGCCGGCTCTTTAGCTACGAGTGATGTCGTCGCCCGTTCAGCATTATCTGGCTCTTCAGCTTCGAGATAGGCGGTCGCGAGCAGGGCCAGCAGTTCCGAATCTTCGGGCTTTTTCTGGAGCACCGCTTCGATCAGCTCGGCCGCTTCATCAGCCGTACCGCGCGCGCTGTGCGCCGCGACCATGCCTTTCAAAGTCGCCGAGTCTTCAGGTTGAATCGCTAACGCCCGGCTGAACACCTCCAAGCCATCGTCGAACGCTCCGCGCGCGACCAGCGCATGGCCCGCTTCCGCGAAACACTCGGCGGCTTGATGTTTTGATCCCTGGTTGAGATATCCCTCGGCGAGCTTCGTGCGAATCTGGGTGTTCTGTGGATCGAGATCGGCGACCTTTCGCAGTATCTCAAGCGCACTTTGTGCTGCGCCGGCGCGATCATAGGCTTCGACAACGGCGAGGTAGTGGGCGCGCGCTTCAACGATTAGATCCTGTTGCGCGTAAAGGTCGGCGAGGTTGGTAGCGATCTCAATGTCGTTTGGCTGCAGGCGATCGATCTTCTTGTACATCGCGATCGCTTTGAGCCCGAATCCCTGTTCGTGATAGTGCTCGGCGATGCGACGAAAGCAACTCACCGCTTCGGCCGTGTTGCCGACGCGCGTATACAAGTCGCCGAGCATGTTGAGCGTCGTGAAATCCGAAGCATCAACCGCTACGATCTGACAGTATTCTTTGATCGCCGCCGCGATCTTCCCCGATTCGAGAAACTTCTCCGCCGCGCGCAGAGTCTTTGCCTTATCAAGATTCATTAGACTGAGAAACTGGAAACTATTGAGAACTGCCGTGAGGGAAAGACGAGCTTTGAGTTAGCCCGCGATAAAAACGCCGCCTGAACGTTGGCGGCACATTTAAACTACCACTTTACAAAGAGGAGTGTCAACGATGTTGTTACGCAAAAACCCCAATAAATATGGGCAAAATTGAGAGGTCAGACAACATCGGCGAAGTTTCGGCGGGTCCGCGCAAACCACCAGTAGCCAAAGATAAAGACGATCAGGGCGAACGCAGAAAAATAGGCTAACCCAGCCCAGTCGGGCGCCGCGCCATCAAGCAATATGCGCCGATAGCTGCGAATCAGCGGCGTGAAGGGATTGATCTCGATGAATCGACGATAAGCGTCAGGAACAATGCTCTCTGGGTAGATGATCGGAGTCAGGTACATCCAAGCCATCAACACGAGCGTGATTCCCTGCACGATGTCGCGAACAAATACACCGATAGAAGCCAGCAACCACGCGCCGCCAAGGGTCACAAGGAGCTGTGGAATCAGGAGTACCGGCAAATAAAGAGTCGTCAAATGTAATTGGCGCCGGAAAAGCGCAATGCCAAGCAGCAAGGCCACGGTCCCAAACATTTGGTTTGCGATCGCCGCGAGCGTTTGGGACACCGGCAGCGTCTCCAGCGGAAAGACGACGCGCTTAACCAGATTCGCGCGGCTCACCACCGCCGTCGCTGCCATATTCAGTGATTCCTGAAATGCGTTCCAGGGCAGCAATCCACAGAATAGATACAACGCGTAGTCCCACTGCGAATCACTCGCACTAAACTTGGCTTTGAAGATTCCCGCAAAGATGATCGTGAAGATCGCGATCATCACGATCGGCGTGAGAACTGCCCACAAGATGCCGAGTACTGATCCTTTATAGCGCGCCGCCAATTCGCGCTTAGCCAGCGACAGGATCAGATCGAAGCGCCGTGGCAACTCCCAAAGGGGGCGCCAAATGTCCCGGCGTGCGGTCTGGGCGGAAATCATTCGCGATATTGTAGGTGGTCGGCTCAGCGTTGTCAGGTACGCGTTCGGTCACGGCCTGAGCGCGCCCTGTGATACGCTTTTTCCACGCAATGCCAAAACCGCGCTCTTCAAGACTTTTCCCCGAAATGTCTGAGCCGAACACTGCGACGGCCGGCTCGGCGACTGCGGCGCCACTCGCCGATCGCATGCGTCCGCGCGAGCTGTCCGAATTTGTGGGCCAGGAAAATTTGGTCGGCGAAGGACGTGTTCTGCGACGGCTGATCGAAGGTGGCGGGACGCTGCCCTCGATGATCTTCTGGGGTCCTCCCGGGACGGGAAAGACAACGCTGGCCCGGCTGCTGGCCGATCGGACGAGCGCGAACTTCGTTGCGCTCTCTGCCGTGTTCTCTGGGGTCAAGGAATTGCGCGCGGCGATCGCGCAGGCTCGCCTTGATCGGCTGCGCGGCAGCCGCACGATCTTATTCATCGATGAAATTCATCGCTTCAATAAAGCGCAGCAGGACGCTTTGCTGCCGGCGGTGGAAGATGGGACCGTGACGCTAATCGGCGCCACGACTGAAAATCCTTCATTCGAAGTGATCAGTGCCTTGCTGTCACGCTCGCGCGTGATGGTGCTCAATCCGCTGACCGAAGATGAAGTCGGAACGATATTGCAAAGAGCGATCAACGACGAAGAGCGGGGTCTGGCGAAGTACCGGCCAAACATTAGCGATGAATTAATCAAGCGGCTGGCGCATCTGTCCGGCGGCGATGCGCGCGTGGCTTTAGCGGCGTTGGAAGCCGCCGTTCACTCGACGCAACCAGACAAAGCCGGCGTTCGGCAACTAACCACCGAAACCTTGATCGAAGCCCTGGGCCGCACTCAGTTCGCCTATGACAAAGGCGGCGAGGAGCATTACAACCTCGCGTCGGCGCTAATCAAATCACTGCGGAACTCTGACGTGAATGCTTCTCTATATTGGCTGGCCAGGATGATTGAAGGCGGCGCCGATCCGGTTTTCATCGCGCGCCGGCTGTGCATTCTCGCCTCGGAAGACATTGGCCTGGCCGACCCGCAGGCGATGGTGCAAGCGGCCGCGGCGGCCGACATTGTGCAACTGATCGGAATGCCCGAAGGATTGTTTCCGCTGGCTCAAGCGACGATGTACCTGGCCCGCGCGCCGAAATCGAACGCGGTGCTGCAAGCCTACTCAGCCGCGCATGCGGACGCGAAAGAGACGGCGCGCGAACCGGTGCCTCTTCACCTGCGCAATGCGGCGACGCCATTGATGAAACACCTCGGCTACGGAAAAGAGTATCGCTATGTGCATAGCGACGCGTCCGCTAAAGAAGAGATGAATTGCTTGCCCGAGAAGCTAGCCGGGAAGATTTATTTCGAGGAAGATCGGACCACAGAGGACACAAAGAAAGGCAAAGGGCAAAGTGGTAAGAGCTAAGACATTCGGCAGACACTTCTATCTTTAACTCAGGGCCTTTGCTCTTTGCCTTTTGCCTTTCGTCTTCCTCTGTGTCCTCTGTGGTTGAACTTTCATGACGCCAAAGACCGAAAAAGAACTCGCTTTCCTCCAGGCTTTCCAGCACAGTGGGATCCGAAGCTTGGAATTCACGTGACTTGAAGTCGCGGC
>JADMIO011301997.1_pt1 | contig 22356 bp, 23 predicted proteins | sample 8958161 | NCBI WGS metagenome assembly JADMIO01 (sample SAMN16585339, study PRJNA669376) | soil metagenome | isolation source: Crop rotation soil | place: USA: Cullars Rotation, Alabama | collected 2011 | reverse complement strand
CCGCCGCGCCGTTCGGCCGAACCGGCCTATGCCATGGGCGGCCGCGCCGAAGCGCCGCGCATGGAAGCACGCGGCATGGAGCCACCGCGGCCGATGGCGCCGCCGCGCGCCGACATCACCGGCCCTGCGCCGGTGCAGCCGCCGCGCCGCGCGGACTCCCCCTCGCTGTCGCCTGCCCAGGCTGGCGCCAACGGTGGATGGCTGTCCGATCTTCTGAGTCGCGCCTCTAAGTCGCCCGCCGATGAAGCCGGCGGCGCCGACCGCCCGCCCCGTCACACATTGGAGTCGCTCGAATCGCTCTCCGTCGACATCGCGCGGATGATCGATCACGACGTGGCCGCCGAGCTGTGGGACCGCTACAAGCGCGGGGAGCGCAACATCTTCACCAAGCGCCTCTACACCATGCAGGGCCAGAAGACGTTCGACGAGATCCGCAAGAAGTATCGCGGCGACCGCGAATTCAAGCAGACCGTTGATCGCTACATCGGCGAGTTCGAGCGGATGCTCGAAGAGGTCTCGCGCGGCGACCGCGGCCAGGTGGTGGCGCGCACCTACCTCACCTCGGAAACCGGCAAGGTCTACACCATGCTGGCTCACGCCGCCGGCCGGTTTGGCGAATAGCCGGGGGCACGGACAAACAATTGGCAACGGGCGCGCTTGAACGGCGCGCCCGTTCTGCTTTAGGCAGAAGGCTATGCCGCTGCCCCTTTCCCTCAACGTGCGCGCCGAGCGCTGGCCGATCGCCGGCTCGTTCTCCATCAGCCGCGGCGCGAAGACTGAGGCGCAGGTGGTGGTGGTCGAGCTCAACGACGGCCGGCACAGAGGCCGCGGCGAATGCGTGCCCTACGCTCGCTATGACGAGACGGTCGCGGGCGTGATCGAGGCACTCGGCGAGATCGGGCAGAAGCTGGCCTTCGGTCTCGACCGCGCCGATCTGCAACAGGCGATGCCTGCTGGCGCGGCCCGCAACGCGCTCGACTGTGCGTTCTGGGACCTGGAGGCCAAGCGCGCCGGCAAGCCGGTCCACGCGCTGGCGGGCCTGCCCACGCCGCAGGCGCCCACCGCCTACACCATCTCATTCGGCGCGCCGGAGGCAATGGCTGCGGCGGCTGGCGCCGCGGCGTCACGCAAGCTGCTCAAGATCAAGCTCGGCGGCGCGGGCGATCCGGAGCGCATCGCCGCTGTTCGGACGGCCGCGCCGGCTGCCGAGCTGATCGTCGATGCCAACGAAGGCTGGACCGCCGACAACCTCGTCGCGAACCTCGCGGCCTGCGCCGCGGCGGGCGTCACGCTGGTCGAGCAACCGCTGCCGGCGAGCGACGACGCGGCGCTGGCTGGCGTCAAGCGGCCGATCCCCGTCTGCGCCGACGAGAGCGTGCACGACCGCGCGAGCCTTGCTGCCCTCGCCGGCCGCTATGACGCGGTCAACATCAAGCTCGACAAGACCGGCGGCCTGACCGAAGCGCTGGCCATGGCGGCCGAGGCCGAGCGGCTCGGTTTCTCCATCATGATCGGCTGCATGGTGGCGACCTCGCTGGCCATGGCCCCGGCCGTACTGCTCGCGCAAAAGGCGCGCGTGGTCGATCTCGACGGGCCGCTGCTGCTGGCGAAGGACCGCCCGGACGGATTGCGGTACGATGGCAGCCTGGTGCACCCGCCGACACCGGCGCTGTGGGGCTGACCATGCTGACGCGACGCGCGTTGCTTGCTGCGATGGCGACGGCCGCCGCCGGTCCTGTCCGCGCCGCCGACTATCCCACCCGCCCGATCAAGATGATTGCCCCCTTCACGCCGGGCTCGCCGGTCGACGTGGTGGCGCGGCTGTTCGCGCAGCAACTCGGCACTGAGCTCAAGCAAAATGTCATTGTCGAGAACCGTCCTGGCGCCGGCACCACCATCGGCATGAAGGCGGCGGCGCTGGCCGAGCCCGACGGCTACACACTTTTGTTCCAAAGCTCGAGCTTCGTGGTCGCACCGGCGATGTACAAGAACCTCGACTACGACCCGTTGAAGACCTTCACGCCGGTCTCCAACGTCGCCTGGGGCTCTTGGGTGACGGTCGTGCCGCCCCAGCTTCCGGTGCGCACGCCGCGCGAACTGATTGCCCACGCCAAGGCTTACCCCGGCACGCTCAACTTCGGCTACGGCCAAGGCACCGCGCCGCAGCTCGTCGGCGAATGGTTCAACAAGACCCAGGGGCTGCAAATCGCCAGCGTGCCCTACAAGGGCGGCATGCAGGCGATCACCGACATGCTGGGCGGCACCATCCATCTCAACATCGGCACGACCGCGACGCTGCTGCCGCTGATCCACTCGGGCAAGGTGCGCGCCATCGCCCAGTGGGGCACCAGCCGCGAGGCTGACCTGCCCGACGTGCCGACCATGATCGAGAGCGGCTTCCCAGGCCTGTCGCTCGGGTTCTGGGTGGGGCTGTGGGCGCCGGCTGCGACCCCGAGGCCAGTCGTGACCGAGCTCAACCGCGCCGCCACCACTGCGCTTTCCTCGGCCGAGACCAAGGACGCGATGGCGCGGCTCGGCGTCGCGCCACGGCCGGGCTCGGTGCAGGACTTCGCCCGCTTCGTCGCCGACGAGGCGCCGAGATGGGCCGAGATCGTCCAGGCGAGCGGGACGCAAATCGAGTAGCGCGCGCCACACCCCGTTGCCACTGCGGGGCGCGGTTGGCATGCTCCTCAAGTCAAGAAAACCCGCCCGGGGGTGGAAACGATGAGCGACGCCAGCGATAGCCGCGGCCGCGTGCCACCCGGCGAACCCAGGCTCCTGCTGCCTTTTCTCGCGCCGTTTTATGACGTGGTGCGCGACCTGTCCTATCCGCTGATGCGGCTCACCCTCGGCGGGTTGATGATCTATCACGCGATCACCTCCGGTAAGCTGACCGGGCGGGTCTCGGTCGAGGCCTTTGCGGGCGTTCTGGCCAAGCGCGGGCTGGAGCCGTCGCTGCCGCTCGCCTATCTGTGCTTCTTCAGCGAGACGGTTGCCGCCGTCTGCCTGATCGTCGGGCTGTTCACGCGCTTCTGCGCCGCCGCCATCGCCATCGAGCTCGCGGTGATCACCTTCGCGGTCTATTGGCCCCACGGTTTTCATTTCGCCCAGACCCCGGGCGGTGGCGCCGAGCTGCCGTTCTTTTGGGGCCTGATGGTGTTCTTCGTCGCGTTGCGCGGCGGCGGGCCCTACTCGCTCGATCGCAAGATCGGCTGGGAGCTGTAACCCGCGGCGACAGCGCCGAGAGGACGTATGCGCCTCGCCTGTGCCATCCTGATTGCCATCGCCGCCATGGCGCCGGCCGGCGCCCAGGACATGCGCGATATCGAACCGCGCAAATTCGACAAGACACGCGACCGGATCAACGCGGCGTTGGACGCCCGCCTCGAAAGGCTGCGCGTGGCGCAGATCGAGGCGGACTGCAAAGCAGCGGCGAAGAAGGAATACTGGGCCATACGCTTCAACAAGCGCCGGGCCTACGTGCAGGATTGTGTCGAGCAGGCAAGGCGCTGACCAGGGGGCGGCGATGAACACAACAGCGGTGACCCGGCGCGCGCTCGTCGCCGCCATGCTATTCGCCGCTGCCACCATGACCGCGGCTGCCCAGACCTACCCCGAGCGGATGGTGCGCGTGATCGTGCCGTTCCCGCCGGGCGGCCCGGTCGACGTCGTCGCCCGCATCGTCACCCAGGCGCTGCCGCAGATCCTTGGCCAGAACGTGATTGTCGAAAACCGCCCCGGCGCCTCCGGCACCATCGGCGCCCGTCTGGTCGCCGCCAGCGCTCCGGATGGCTACACGATCCTGTTTGGCAACATCAGCTCGCTGGTGGTGACGCCGGTGGTCACGAACAACCGCGACTTCGATCCCGAGCAAGTGTTCACGCCGGTCGCCAAGACCTCACAGAACGTCCAGGCGATGATCGTGCACCCCGACTTCCCGGCTCGCAGCGTGCGCGAGCTCGTCGCCTACTCCAAGGCCAACCCCGGCAAACTTAACTACGGCTCCGCCGGCGTCGGCAACGCCAGTCAGCTCGCGGTGGAGCTTTTCAAGGTGCGCACCGGCGCCGACATCACCCACGTCCCCTACAAGGGCGCGGCCGACGCCATCACCGGGGTGATGGCTGGGCAGGTGCATCTGTTCATGGGCGACATCGGCGGCGTGCTGCCGCTCATCCGCGAGGGGCAAGTGCGGGCGCTGGCCATCTCCGGCGAGGAACGCAGCGCCGAGACGCCGACCTTGCCCACCATGATCGAGAGCGGCGTGCCGGGCTACGTGGCGCTGACCTACACCGGCGTGGTGGCGCCGGCCGGCACCCCGCCGGAGATCGTCGGCAAGCTCAATACCGCCATCAACACCGCCTTGCGAACGCCGGACGCCGCTGCAGCGCTTCGCCGCATCGGTGCGGACAGCGCCCCGGCCTCGCCTGCTGAGTTCAGCGCGTTTCTTTCCAAGGAACGAGACAAGTGGCGCGAGGTGGTGCGTCTGTCGGGAATCCGGATTGAATGACGTCTGCGGCGGAAAGGCCGGCCCCTTTCGCACCTCCTTGCGCCTCCGCTAACATTGTCGGACGCGGCACAAGAACCGCGAGCACTTATCCAGGGAGACAGCCATGATCAGCAGGCGATTGCTGCTCGCCGGCAGCGCTGCATTGAGTGCCACCGCCGTAACCGGCGCAAGCGCGCAGAGCTATCCGGACAAGCCGATCAAGATGATCGTGCCGTTTCCGCCGGGCGGGCCGATCGACACCATGGCGCGGCTCGCCGGCAAGTTCATCACCGACAGCGTTGGCCAGCAGGTGGTGATCGAGAACCGCCCCGGCGCGGGCTCCACCATCGGCGTCAAGGCGGCCGCCGCTTCGCCGCCCGACGGTTACACGCTGCTGTTCGGCTCCTCCGGTTCGCTCGCGGTCGCCCCGTCGCTCTATGTCAACGCCGGCATCGATCCACTGAAGATGTTCGCGCCGGTCGCCACCTTCGCGCTGCTGCCGCATGTCATGGTGGTGCCGGAGGATGTGCCGGCCAAGACCGTGGCCGAGTTCGTCGCCTACGCCAAGGCCAACCCCGGCAAGCTCAACTTCGGCGCGGGGCTCGGCACGCCGCCGCACCTGCTCTCGACGCTGTTCAAGATCAAAGCCGGCATCGACGTCACCTACGTGCCGTACCAGGGCGCGGCGCAGTCGGTGACCGACCTTGTCGCCGGCCGCAACCACTACACGATCGACGGCACGGTGATCCTGATGCCGCAGATCAAGGCCGGCAAGCTTCGTCCGATCGGCTTCGGTCAGACGCAACGGTGGCACGAGTTGCCAAACGTACCGACATTGCCCGAACAGGGCTTCCCGGACTTCACCCTCGATGCCTGGACCGGGGTGGTGGCGCCCCTCGGCACGCCCGAACCGATCCTTGCGAAGCTCAACGACGCCATCAACAAGGGCCTGAAGACTGACGAGGCCAAGACCACGCTCGATCGCTTCAGTTCACCCGCCAAGATCAGCACACCGGCGGAGTTTGGCGCCTTCATCGCCGACCAGCAGAAGCGATGGGGCGAGCTGGTGAAGCTTGCAGGCGCCAAGGTCGAGTAACGGCTGGGAGAAGGCATATGACCACACGACGGGGCTTCATCGGCAGCGCTGGCGCATTTGCGGGCGCAGTGTTCTGCGGCTGTGGAATGATGGCCCCGCATGTCCATGCCCAACCGGCTGCGCGCCGGCGCGAGGTATCGGTTGGCGGGCGTCGCGTGAAGACCGTCGACATCCACGCCCACTGCGTGTTCCCCGAAGTAATGGCGATGCTGGACCTGAAATGGCGGCCGCCCAGTCTCGTGGTCGGCGCCGATCGCTTCAAGGCCATGGACGAGCAAGGCATCGACATGGAGGCGATCAGCATCAACCCGTTCTGGTACCACGTCGATCGCGACAAGGCCGAGGCGCTGATCAAGCTACAAAACGAGAAGCTCGCCGAGCTGGTCGGGAAGCATCCAGACCGCTTCGTCGCCTTCGCCACCGTGGCCATGCAGCACCCTGACCTCGCCGTGCAGCAGCTTGAACACGGCGTGAAAAGGCTCGGCCTGCGTGGCATGTCGGTCGGCGGCAGCGTCGAGGGTTTGGAGCTTGCCGACCCGAAGTTCCATCCGATCTGGGCGAAGTGCGAGGAGCTGAATCTCCTGGTGTTCATCCACCCGGTTGGCACCAAGGAGCTGCGGCCGCGGCTGCAAGGCAATGGCGGTCTGGAGAACACCATCGGCAATCCGCTGGAGACCACACTGGCGCTGTCGCACCTGATCTACCAGGGCACGCTGGACCGCTTCCCGGGACTGAAGATCTGCGCCGCGCACGGCGGCGGCTATCTGCCGTTCTACGCACCGCGTTCGGACGCGATCTGCGTGACCTTCCCGGACCGCTGCAAAGATGTGCCGCTGAAGAAGAAGCCGACCGAGTACCTCAAGGACCTCTACTACGACACCATCATTTTCACCCCGGAGATGCTGCAAACGCTCGCCCGCGTTGCCGGCCCGGACAAGATCATGATGGGCACCGACTATCCGTTTCCGTGGACCAGCACCTCGGTCGATCACATCCTCAACACGCCCGGGTTGAGCGACGCCGACAAGGCGGCGATGCTCGGCGACACCGCCGTCAAACTGCTTGGCATCAAGTAGCGGAGCGCCGCTGGGAACTTTGAACGGGCCATACGACCGCCAAATTTCGTGGCCAAAACCCGCCGCGAAACGCCGTCGTAGGACGCTCTACAAGCGCCTTCGGCAGGACCGAATCTCAAAATTGTGCCAGTTCGTGACAGTTCCCACGCCTACGGCGAGCTGTCAGTTCAAAGGTTAATTTTGGGGCTTCCGTTCCGCATGGTTAATTGCTTTATTGGCGGCGCGGCACATACGGGGCTGGGGAATTCGGAGTCATGCGAGTCCGCGCGATTCTGTCGGGTGCCGTCTTTATCTTCTCAACGCTGATGGCCAGCCAGGCTTCCGCCACCATGCGGATCAGCGACGACGTGGGCGGCCGGATCGGCGCCTATGTCGACCAGTTCACGCAGGTGAAGGCCTCTGGCGAGCGGGTGATCATCGACGGCACCTGCCTCTCCGCCTGCACGCTGGTGCTGGGCATCGTGCCGCGCAACCGGATCTGCGTGACCCGGCGCGCCATGCTCGGCTTCCACGCCGCGTGGATGCCCGGCAACAACGGCAAGCCGGTGCGCAGCGAGGTCGGCACCCAGGCGCTGTGGGACCTTTATCCGCAGCACGTGCGGAAGTGGATCTCGGCGCGCGGCGGGCTGTCGTCCAAGATGATGTTTCTGCGCGGCGCCGAACTCACGGCGATGTACCCCGAGTGCCGCGGCAGCGAGTGGGTCAACTAGCGCGATCCTGGCGTGCCTATTTCGGCATCCGCCGCCACTGGTCTCCGGCCTGCGAAATCTTCATCATGGCGCTGTTGATCGCCTGACGATTTGATCGCGCGCGCAGGAAGCCATGCAACGCAGCACCGACCGCATTCTCGTCACCCATGTGGGCAGCCTCGTGCGCCCCATGTCGATCCGCAACATCCTGTCGGCGCGTGAGCACGGCGAGCCCACCGACGAAGCCGAATACAAAAAGACATTGCGGGCCGAGGTCGCAGGCGTCGTCCGCCAGCAGGTCGAGACCGGCATCGACATCGTCAGCGACGGCGAATACGGCAAGGCCGGCTGGATCCGCTACGTCTCGGAGCGGCTGGGCGGCTTCGACCACCGGCCATTCCGCGAGGGCGACCGCGAGCAGAACCCGGTCTACTTCATCCGCGAGGCCGAGAAGTTCCGCGATTTCTACGAGGCCTACACGCCGATCCAATATTACGACTGGCTGCCGCCAGGACAGACGAAAACAGGCCTCGGCAACACAGTGGAGAAGCTGCGCCAGAACCTGCTGGTCTGGGAGTGCGTCGCGCCGATCACCTACACGGGACAAAAGGCGGTCGGACAGGACATCGACAACTTCAAGGCCGCGCTGAAAACCACGAAGGCCACCGGCGCATTCATGCCGGTCGCCGCCCCCATGAGCGCGCGCGGGCTGTGGCTCAACGCCTTCTACAAAAATGACGAAGAGATCGTCGTTGCGCTCGCCGATGCACTGAAGGAGGAATACCGGGCGATCGTCGATGCGGGCTTCATCCTGCAGCTCGACGATGCCTTCCTGGCGCACGAATACGACCGGCTGCGCGGCGTGATGAATGAGCGGCAAGCGCGCAAATACGCCGAGAAGTGCGTCGACCTGACCAACTACGCTCTCACGGGCATCCCCGAGGAGAAGGTTCGCTATCACGTCTGCTGGGGAAGCTGGAACGCACCGCACACCACCGACCCATCGCTCAAAACCCTGTCGGGCCTGATCCTCAAGATCAAGGCCCAGGCCTATTCGCTGGAAAGCGCCAATCCACGGCACGAGCACGAATGGATGGTGTGGAAGGACGTGAAGCTGCCCGACGGCAAAATCCTGATCCCGGGCATCGTCACCCACTCGACCAACGTGGTCGAGCACCCTGAGCTGGTGGCATGGCGGCTGAAGAATTTCGCCAGCGTCGTGGGGCGGCAGAATGTCATCGCCAGCACCGACTGCGGCTTCGCTCAAAGCTACAGCATCGTGCGCTGTCATCCGTCCGTGCAGTGGGCGAAGCTGGAAGCACTCGTCGAGGGCGCGCGGCTCGCGTCCAAGGAACTATGGGCGCGCAAGCGCCGCGTCAGCTCTTCCAAGCCCGCCGGGCGTAAAGCGCGCAAAGCACGCCGGTGAGCGCCATCGCCGCCATCAGCAGATAAGCCAGGCTGCCGGTCGCGGCATAGACGAAGCCCGAGGCGAGCGTCGCCGTGGCGTTGACAAGCCCTGAGCCGGTGGCGACGAAGCCCTGCGCGGTCGCACCGATCTCGCGCGGCACGCCGCGCGCCATGAACGCCATCAAGCCGAGGTGGGCCGCGCCGAACGAGCAGGCGTGCAGAAGCTGCAGCGGCACCAGCAACGCAACCGGTGGATCGAACGCCATGGCGCCCCAGCGCAGGATCGCGCCGGCGCCGCCGATCACCAGCAGCAACGTCGGCGACAGCACCTTCGGTAGCCGCCCCGACAGCGCGAACAGCGCCACCTCGGCAGCGACGCCAACGCCCCACAGCACGCCGATCAAGGTGCCGTCGAAGCCGGCAGCGCGCCATTGCAGGGTGGAGAAGCCGTAGTAGAGCGCGTGACTCGACTGGATCATGGCCGAGGCGAGCGCCACCGCCAGAAACACGGGGTTGCGAAGGAGTGCCGTGGGCGACGCGCGGGGCGTGCCGGGCGCGGGAGCGGCGAGCGTTTCCAGCGGCTCAAGCATCACAGCCGCTACCACCGACACCGCCAGCGAACCGACGATCAGCCAGATCAGATGGCCGGGCGCTATCCATTCCAGCAGCAGCCCCGCCCCGACATTGCCGCCGATGAAGGCGACCGAGCCCCACAGCCGCACCGGCCCGTAGGTGCGGCCGCGTGCACCGAGCCCATTCAGCGCATAGGCATCGGTGAGCGACAGCACCGGCGAGAACGCCACCGCCGAGGTGACGAAGATCAGCAGGATCGCCACCGCCCCGGAGACGAGACCGAGCAGCGCCATCCCCAGCATCGCCGCCACCGAGCAGATGACGATTGCCCCCTTGAGCGCCCGACGGGCGTCGGCCTGATGGGTGATGATCGGCGTGGCGACGATTCGCATCACCATCGGCACGGCGATGATCAGGCCGATGGTCCGCGCGTCCAGCCCCCGCGCCTCCAGCCAGAGCGGGAAGAACGGCAACTGGACACCGCCGAAGAAGAAATAGGCGGCGTAAAACAGCCCAAGTTTCAGGGCGAATCGATCGGTGGAGAACTCCCTCGGTCCAACCATCGATCGGTAGCCTTCCGTGCTTGATCGTGCAGATTGACGGGCTACGGCAGTCCCGCCGCATCGGTTCAGCCATGGTCACCGAGCCGCAACGAAGCGAGACCATGCCGGGCGCGCCATCGTCAAGCGAGCCCGCGGGTCTTTCACGCCACACCGACGTCGGCGCCGACGCGGCGCTGGTGCTTGCCGCCCTTGGCCGGCTCGAGCAGGCGGTGCGCGATGAGCGCGCCGTGCTGGGGCAGCTGCGCACGGCGCTCCGCGACATGGCGCATGCCATCGCCGCCGCCAAGGCGGTGGCGGATAGCGAAACCGCGGCCACCCTGCTGGACGAGTTCGAGCACCGCGTTGACGCCATGATTGAGATCGCTGGCGCTCCCGAGGTCGGAGCGCAGGCGGCGCAAGCCGAGACTGAGGCAGGAACCGAACCGGTGACAGCAGCACCGGAGCCAACGCCCGCCGCCGAATTGAGCCAAGAACCAAACGAAGTGCCGACTGTCAGCGGTGTGGTCTCGCAATTTGGGCCGACGAACCCCGCACCCGCGGCTGACCACGCCGAACCACCGCAGTTCGCAAACGTGGCGATGCTCACGGCCATGGTCGAAGCGCTAAGCGCCGCCATGCCGCATGCGGCCCCGCAGAGCGAAACCGAGACCATCGTCCCGGAGCCGGATCAGACCTCCGAACTGATCCCCGAGCCGCCACTCATCACCGAACCGGAGCGGCAAACCACCGAGCAGATACCCGAGCTCCAGCTTGTGGCCGAGCCAGAACCGCAACCCACCGGGACTGTGCCCGAGCCGCAATTCACAGCGGAGTTGGAGCCCCCGATTTCGGAACCGACGCCAGAACCGGAGCAGTTCGTGGAGCCGGTCGCGGCCGCGACGGCTGAACCGCAGCCCTTCGAACCCGAAGAGCTGCTCGTGGCCGACGCCCAGCCGCAAGCCCGCGAGCCTGAGCCCATCGCAGCCACGGTCTTTGTGCCGGCCGTGCTGCCCAAGGCTACGTTGATGCAGGAGACCACCCTGCTGGCGAGCCTGGAGCGGATGGAAACACGACCGTTCCCACCGCCTGACGAAGGCACCGCCGTCATTTTCACCAAGCCGCTGCCCGAGCCCGTCATCGCACCAATGCCGGACGAGACGGAGCCGCCTCCGGCAGCGGCGCTCGAACCAGCGACCGAGCCTGCGCCCGAACCCACACCTGAGGTTCAGGCCGAATCCGCGCCCGAGCCCGCTCCTGCCGAAGCTGACTTTGATCCGACGGATTTTCTGTTCGGCCCAGAGCCCGAGCCGGACCCGGCCGCCTTCCTGCTCGATCCACCGCCCGCCGGCACCCCGCCGCAATCCGACGCAGCCGTGCCGGAAGCGCCGCATGAACCGCCCGCATCGGAACAAGCCGCAATCGAGCCGGCGCCGCACGATCCGCTGCGCGCGCTGAAAGCGATGAGCCCCGAGGAGCGGCTGGCGATCTTCAGCTAGGCCGCAACGAGGCGGTTGAACATTTCGGCGTCGACGTTGCCGCCCGAGAGGATCGCCACCACCACCTCGCCTTTGACGTCGACCTTGCCGGCGAGCAACGCGGCAAGCCCAATGGCACCGCCCGGCTCGACCACGAGCTTCAACTCGCGGAACGCAAATGCCACGGCGCGTCCGACCTCTTCATCGGTCGCGGCAACCCCCTGCCCCACCAGCCGCTTGTTGATCTCCCAGGTGATCACGCCGGGCGTCTCGGTCATCAGCGCGTCGCAGATCGTGCCGCTCATGCTCGGATTGCGCTCGCGCTTGCCGCTCTGGAACGACCGCATCGTGTCGTCGAAGCCGGCCGGCTCCGCCGACCAGATCGCGATGTTGGGGTGACGCGCTTTGAGCGCGAGCGCGTTGCCGGCGATCAGTCCGCCGCCCGAGGCGCCGATCACCGCGATGTCCGGCTTCAATCCGAGCCGTTCCAGGTCCTCGCAGATCTCGCGGCTGGCGGTGCCCTGGCCCGCGATGACGAACGGATCGTCGAACGGCGGCACCAGTGTCGCGCCGCGCTTGGCCGTGAGTTCGCGCGCGATGCCGGCGCGGTCCTCCTTGTCGCGGTCGTAAAGAACGATCTCGGCGCCGAACGCCGCCGTGCGCTCGCGCTTGGCCCTGGGCGCGTCCGACGGCATGACGATCACCGCTGGCATTTTCGCAAGCTGCGCCGCGTGCGCCACACCCTGCGCATGGTTGCCGGAGGAATAAGCCACCACGCCGGCCGTGCGCTTCTCCGGCGGGATCGACGAGATCTTGTTGTAGGCGCCGCGGAACTTGAAGGAGCCGGTGCGCTGCAAGGTCTCGGCCTTGAGGAACACGCGCGCGCCAAGGCGGGCGTCGAGCACCGGCGAGTTGACAAGCGGCGTGCGCAGCGCCACGCCCGCGAGCGTCTTCGCCGCAGCCTCGATATCGGCTGCGGTCGGCAGAGTTATGGTGTCGGCTATGGCCATGGCTGCAAACCTAGCGCCGCGATCGCGTCGGCAGCAAGGCCAACGGCGGCTCGATCGCTGTTCACACCCTGCTGCCCGCGCGGCTATGATCCGCGCCAGCAAAACGGAGGAATGCAATGGATCTCGGAATCGCCGGCCGCAAGGCCATCGTCTGCGCCTCGAGCCGGGGCCTCGGCCGCGCTTGCGCCATGCGGCTCGCGGAGGCGGGCTGCGAGGTTGTGATCAACGGCCTCGACCCGAAGCGGCTGGAGGCGACCGCCGCCGACATCCGCAGCAAGACCGGAGCCAAGGTGCATGCGGTCGCCGCCAACGTCGCGACCAAGGAAGGCCAGGATGCGCTGTTCGCCGCCTGCTCGGAGCCGGACATCCTGATCGGCAACAACGCTGGCCCCCCGTTCCGCGATTTCCGCGAGCTTGACCGCGAGAAGATGATCGCCGGCGTGGTCGGCAACATGATCGTGCCTGTCGAACTGCTGCAGCGCGCGATCGAGCCGATGATCAAGAAAAAGTTCGGCCGCATCGTCAACATCACGTCGGGCTCGGTGAAGATGCCGCTGGCCGGCCTCGACCTGTCGTCGGGCGCGCGCGCCGGCCTCACCGCTTTCCTTGCCGGGGTCGCCCGTTCGGTGTCGCAGCACAACGTCACCATCAACTTCCTGCTGCCAGGCCCGTTCGACACCGACAGGTTGCGCTCCAACGCCGAAATCGCCGCAAAACGGCAGGGCGTCTCGCTGGAGGCGTTTCAGAAGGCACGGGCCGAGGCGATCCCGCCCAAACGCTTCGGCACCGCCGACGAGTTCGGCGCAACCTGCGCGTTCCTGTGCTCGACGCACGCCGGCTACATCACCGGCCAGAACATCCTGATGGACGGCGGTATCTTCCCGGGCGCGTTCTGAGGCTTGCCGGATAGTGCATGTCCAAGCATGATGGCTTACGACATCCGCCAACCATCCAACACACATTCGAGTAAAGGGGAACGACCATGAAGCTCGTCCGCTTCGGACCTGCCGGCAAGGAGAAGCCTGGCATCATCGACAAGAACGGCAAGATCCGCGACCTGTCGAAGGTGGTGAAGGACATCAACGCCGAGGCTCTATCGCCGTCGGGGCTGGCCAAGATCAAAAAGGCCAATATCGACAAGCTACCGCTGGTGAAAGGCAACCCGCGGCTCGGGGCCTGCGTCGCCAAACCATCGAACTTCATTGCGATTGGGCTCAACTACGCCGACCACGCCGCCGAGGCCGGCATGCAGGTTCCGCCGGAACCGGTGATCTTCAACAAGGCCCCGAGCTGCATCTGCGGGCCGAATGACAACACCATCATTCCCAAGGACTCGTCCAAGCTCGACTGGGAGATCGAGCTCGGCATCATCATCGGGCAGCGCGGCCGCTACCTTTCCAAGGAAAAGGCGATGCGCGTCGTGGCCGGCTATTGCCTCAGCAACGACGTGTCGGAGCGCGTGTTCCAGATCGAGCGCGCGGGTCAGTGGACCAAGGGCAAGGGCTGCGAGACGTTCGGCCCGCTCGGCCCCTGGATGGTGACCAAGGACGAGATCAAGGACCCGCAGAACCTCAGCATGGAGCTGACGGTCAACGGTGAGACCCGCCAGAAGGGCAACACCCGGACCATGGTGTACGGGGTCGCACACCTGGTGTGGGCCTGCTCGCAGTATTTCATCCTGGAGCCCGGCGACGTCATCATCACCGGCACGCCGCCCGGCGTGGGGCTCGGCATGAAGCCGCCGCAGTTCCTGAAGGAAGGTGACATCGTCCGGCTGCGCATGGACGGGCTTGGTGAGCAGAAACAGAAAGTGGTGAAGGGCCGCTACTGAGCTTCGGCGCGGCCGCGTCAGCCAAAGCAAAAGCCCCGGGCATGGCCCGGGGCTTCCGCATTTTGCGCTTCGGTTCGGTCGATGCGCTCAGTAGCGACTGAAGATCGGCCCGGAGAACCGATAGTTCAGGCCTGCCCGGATGATGTTTTCGGTCAGGGTCACGTTGTTGGTGGCCGGCGCCACGCCGGAGTTGAACGAGCCGAGGTCGACGTAGAGGTATTCGAGCTTGGCCGACCAGTTGCCTGCGAAGGCGTATTCGAGGCCAGCGCCTATGGTCCAGCCGAAGTTGGCGTTGCTGGCCGAGGTGACCACGCCGGCGGTCGTGGTATTTGCCTGAACGTTGCCGTAGGCGCCGCCGGCGGTGATGTAGGGCAGCCAGCGGTCGAAGGCGTAGCCCAGGCGGCCGCGGAAGGTGGCGAGCCAGGTGTTCTTGGTTTCGCAGGTCGACGCGACGCCGCAGGTCACGCTGTCCTTGATGTCAGCCCAGCTCCAGTCGCCTTCCAGGCCCCACACAAAGGAGCCGACCTGATAGTTGTATCCGATGGTGCCGCCGATCAGGTAGCCGGTGGGCTTGGGGTTTGCGACCGGCGAGCTCCAAGTCGAGTCGCCGAAGCCGTAGCCCCCGCTGATGCCCAGGTAGAAGCCTGTCCAGTTGTAGTAGGCCACGACCGGACGCACCCCTTTGTAGACGGGAGGCGGTATATCGGCCGCTTGCGCGGCAGTCGAAAGAACCAGGCCCGCGAGCATGATTCCGAGGGACTTCAATTTCATCATTCGTCTCCCATCCCAACGCGATGTGGTTGCCCAGCGCGCCGGCGTCATGCGCCGCGCGCCAACTCACGCTTTGACTTGGAAACATTGGGTCGCGCCAAGCCGGCCGATCGCAGACGAGCGAGACGCCGGAACGCTTGAGCGTTACAGAAGGGATCGACACACAGCGCGCGACACCGGAAACCCGTGGATAACCGCCCCGTCCCCGTAGGATTATGGGGAGAAATCCCGCGAATCACTTGACGTAGATTCGGACTGTACCGGGCGATTCTTCTCAATCAAGAGTCCCGGCCGGCACCCCGCCCGGGACTCACGCTATGTGGCTGACCCGCAACATTGTTCCCGGCGCCGATGGCTCAGAACCGGGAGAAGATCGGGCCAGAGAACTTGTAGTTGAGACCAGCGCGGACGATGTTCTCGGTCAGGGTCACGTTGTTGGTGGCCGGCGCCACGCCGGAGTTGAACGAGCCGAGGTCGACGTAGAGGTATTCGAGCTTGGCCGACCAGTTGCCTGCGAAGGCGTATTCGAGGCCAGCGCCTATGGTCCAGCCGAAGTTGGCGTTGCTGGCCGAGGTGACCACGCCGGCGGTCGTGGTATTTGCCTGAACGTTGCCGTAGGCGCCGCCGGCGGTGATGTAGGGCAGCCAGCGGTCGAAGGCGTAGCCCAGGCGGCCGCGGAAGGTGGCGAGCCAGGTGTTCTTGGTTTCGCAGGTCGAAGCGACGCCGCAGGTCACGCTGTCCGTGATGTTGGCCCAGCTCCAGTCGCCCTCAAGGCCGTACACCAGGGCGCCCGATTGCCAGTTGTAGCCGACGGTGCCGCCGATCAGGTAGCCGGTGGGCTTGGGGTTCGCGACCGGCGAGCTCCAGGTCGAGTCGCCGAAGCCGTAGCCGCCGCTGATGCCGGCGTAGAAGCCGGTCCAGTTGTAGTAGGCGACGATCGGCTGGCCCTTGTAGACCGGAGGCCGGACCGGGATGTCGGCCGCTTGCGCCGCCGCGGTTGCACCAAGCATCGTCGCAGCCGCCAGACACGCTTTGATCGCCTTGTAGCTCATAATCTCTCCCCCTCGGGGTTAAAAGTCGAAACCACCAAATCGGTCAGCCCACCGATGCCAATTCGGCGCCACCCGGCGAAGCGCCGTGGTTAATCAATTCAATCGAAAGATGGTTAACGCGCAGTAAATGAAGTTAACGCGCGTCGAGAATGCAGGAGTTGTCTAGCTTTCCCGCGCCTCAAGAACCGACTTGATCGAGATCCTCGACCACGCGCCTGCCCGCTCGCGGAAGTTGACGTACGAATCATGCACCTTGCGGGCGACCGCGCTGCGCCCGGCCATTTCGGCCAAAACGCTGGTGCTGATACCGCGGGCCGTAGCAATCAGGTCCTGTGGAAATGCGCGGAGTTGCACGCGGTGCTGCCCGGTCAGCGCCGCCAGCGCCTCGGTGTTGAGCCGCTCCATCTCGGCGAGCGCGAAGTTCGCTTCGACCGCGCAGGCGTGCGCCACCACCGCCTTGAGCTCGGCGTCGAGCGCGTTCCAGGCGCGGAGCGAAACGATGCATTCGCCGGTGCCGTTCGGCTTGTTGAAGCCCGGGTAGTAGTAGAACGGCGCCACGCGATAGAGGCCGAGCGCGATGTCGGTGCCGGGGCCGACGAACTCGACCGCGTCGATCACGCCGGACTGCAGGCTGGTGAGGATTTCCGCGGGCGGAGTCGTCTGCGGGGTGGCGCCGAGGCGGCGGTAGACCTCGCCGCCGAGGCCCAGCGAGCGGATCTTCATGCCGCTGACGTCGGCTTTCCCCTTGATTTCATTGCGGAACCAGCCGCCCATGCAGACGCCGGTGTTGCCGCCCATGAACGGCTTCACACCGAACGGCGCGTAGAGCTCGTCCCACAGCGCCTGACCGCCGCCGGCATCGACCCAGGCAACGTGCTCGCCGGGCGTCAGGCCGAACGGCACCGTCGTGAAGAACGCCGCGGCCGGCATCTTGCCCTGCCAGTAGAACGACGCGGTGTGGCCGATCTCGGCAACGTTTCCGCCAACCGCATCAAGCACTTCGAACGCGGGGACAACTTCACCGGCAGCATGCACGGTGATCTCCAGCTTGCCGCCGGACAGCGTCTTGATGCGCTCAGCGACTCGCTCGGCGGACATGCCGGGGCCGGGCAGACGCTTCGGCCAGGAGGTCACCATGCGCCAGCGCTTGGCCTGGGCGAGCGCGACCGAGGGCGCGGCCACCGCCGCCAGAGCGCCCGCTGCTCCGCTCCGAGCAAGCTGTCTTCGAGTGATCGTAGTCATGGTTTCCTCCAGAACTTGGTGGCGAGCATCCTGCTCACCACTGCCGGTGAAAATGATGGACCGGGCCGTGGCCCGAACCGATGGAAAGCTGGTCGGCGGCGGCGATGGCGGCGGTGATGTAGCTCTTCGCGCCGCGCACCGCGTCGGTGAGATCCTGACCCTTGGCGAGCCCCGCGGCGATCGCCGACGACAGCGTGCAGCCGGTGCCGTGGGTGTTGCGCGTGGCGATGCGCTCGGCGGAGAGCCGCGCGCTCGCCTCCGGTGTGATCAGCAGATCTGCGCTTTCCGGCCCGTTGTCGTGACCGCCCTTGATCAACACGGCCTTCGCGCCAAGCTTGAGCAAGCGCTGTGCTTGATGGCGCATGATCTGTTCGTCTTCGGCGGTCTCGGTGTCGAGCAGCGCCGCGGCTTCCGGAAGGTTCGGCGTGATGACTATGGCCTTCGGCAGCAGCAGACGGCGCAGCGCATCGATCGCGTCATCCTTGAGCAAGCGGTCGCCCGAGGTCGCCACCATCACCGGGTCGAGCACGATGTTGCGCGCCTTGTGGCGATCGAGCCCCGCGGCCACGGCTTCGATCGCCGCGGTGTTGGACAGCATGCCGATCTTCACCGCGTCGACCTTGAGATCGGTGAACACCGCGTCGATCTGCGCGGTGATGAAATCCGCCGGCACGTCGTGAATGCCGGTAACGCCGCGCGTGTTCTGCGCGGTCAGCGCGGTGATGACCGAGGCGCCATAGACGCCGAGCGCGGAGAAGGTTTTCAGATCGGCCTGGATGCCGGCGCCGCCGCCGGAATCCGATCCGGCAATGGTCAGCGCGATCGCCGTCATGCCTTGCCCCGCTTGGCGAGCGCGGCGTCGACCACGCGCAGCAAATCGGCGGTGGCGGCCTTGGGATCGGGCGCAAGCGACAGCGCCGAGATCACCGAGACGCCGTCGGCGCCGGCCTCGATCACCGGCGCGGCGTTCGCGGCATTGATGCCGGCGATGCCGCAGGTGGCAAAGCCCGGCTTGCGGGCGTGCAGCGCCTCGATCACGCGCGCCATGCCGGCGAGACCGATCGGCTTGTTCGCGGTCTTCTTCGAGGTTGTGCCGTAGACGCCGCCGATGCCGGCGTAATCGATCAGTCCGAGATCGGTGACGTCGGCGCGCTGCGGGCTGTTGATGGTGAGCCCGATGATGGCGTCGGGGCCAAGCAGCCGCCGCGCATCCGTCGGGTGCATATCGTCCCAGCCGATGTGGACGCCGGCGCAGCCGATGGCGAGCGCGACGTCGACGCGGTCGTTGATGAGCAGCGGCACCTTGCCGAGCGCCGCCTTGCAGGCGCGGGCGCGCTCCACCATGACGCGCGTGTCGGAAAGCTTGTCGCGAAGCTGCACCAGCGTGCCGCCGCCCGCCGCGATCATCCGGCAAAGCTCGGGCAGTTCGTGGCCGCCGGCGACCTCCGGATCGACAATGGCGTAGCAGCGCATATCGACACGCATCAACTCACCTTGGCCCTTTCCATCAACGCGTCGCGGTCGAGCGCATAGACGGCATCGAGAATTTCGGGAACGAAGCTGCCAGGACCGCGAGCGCGCTCAGCGGCGATCTCGCCGGCGACACCGATGGCGATCAGCGCCGCGGCCACCGCCGTCCACGCGTCGGGCTCGACCGCAAGCGTCGCGCCGACCAGCGCGGACGCTGCGCAGCCCATGGCGGTGACGCGCGCCATCAGCGGGTGGCCGTTGGCGATGGTGGCGAGCCGCTCGGCGTCACGCACCAGGTCATGCTCGCCGGTCAGTCCGACCACCGCGCGCCTGCTCTTGGCAAAACGAAGCAGCGCCGCGTCGTCGCCTTTGCCGCCGGCAAGCGTTTCGAACTCGGCGCGATTGAGCCGCAGCGCGCGCGGCTTCAGCGTGACGAGCTTCTTCGCAAACGCCGCGCGCGGCGGCGAGCGGTCGATGAACACCGGATCGAGCACCCAGGGAATCCCGGCCTTGTTGGCAACGGCAATCGCGGCGAGCGAGGCCTTCTGCCGCTCCGGGTCGAACGTGCCGAGATTGATCAGCAGCGCGTCGGCGCGCGCCGCGAACGCGCGCACCTCTTTCTGCGCGATGGTCATGGACGGCACCGCGCCCGCCGCCAGCAGCATGTTGGCGGTGAAGTTCTGCGCTACCGCGTTGGTGATGCAATGCACGCGTGGCCGGCGCTGACGGATGCGCTCCAGAATTTCGGCTGTGACAGAAGGCAAGTCGCTGTTCGGCGCTCGCATCTCTCCCTCCGCCGGCATGACCCGGATCAGGTTCGATGGGTTGGCTTTCGGCCTCTCAGCCCAGCCGTGTGCCGGGCACCCCATGAGATTGCTGAGCAAAAGCTAGCGTGCGGAACAGGGCCGTTCAAGGGGCCGACACTACCGGCGGGCGAGGCCCGGCACCGTGCGGCCCATCGCGCCTTTCGTGCTCCACACGCCGGACTGCATGCAAGCGCGGTAAGCGGCGATGCAGAACCCGGCGTTGTTCCCGCGGCTGGTCGAGCCCTGGATGCAGTAGTCCCGGTTTCCGGAGCAGGTCGACAGATCGACCGGTGCGGAACTCGGACAATACTCTTTCCGACAGAACTGCATCTCCCGGGCATACACCGCCCCTTTGGGGCCACAGGTCCCGGCTGGACATTGGACAGCGGCCGAGGCCGGCATGCTCGTGACAACCAGCGCGGCCAAGGCCGCGATTGCGATTGCCGCCATCCTCCCTGTGTCGCCGGTGCCCATCATGCGCGTCACGCCTTGATGACAGCCATCACCTCGACCTCGACCATGAAATCGGGATGCGACAGCCGCCGCACCTCGACCGCAGTGCTGGTCGACAGGTCCTCGCCGCAGAACTCCATGCGCGCGTCGATGTTTTCGAAATAAGCGTCGATATGCGTGGTGAACGTCTGCCGCTTCACCACGTCGGCCCAGGTCGCGCCGGCGGCGGCGAGCGCGGTGGTGATGTTGGAGAACACCTGGCGGATCTGCGCCCGCATGTCGCCCTTGCCGACGATCTCGCCGTTGCTGTTGCGCGACAGGATGCCGGACAGGAACACCAGCTTGCCGGGCACCACGGTCACCACCGGCGCGTAGAGCACGTGGCCTTTGACCACCCGCTTCGACAGACCCTCGGGAAATATCCTCTGCCGTTCGACCATCGCGGGGCTCCTCCCTTTTGTTGCCAGCGCCTTTGCGCATTGAATCACGGCCCAGGTGCCGGCCTCAATGGCACAGATGGCTCTGGATCGGCCTGCTGACCCTTTCAGAGACCTGGCGTTCGCCGGTACGATGCCTCGTCCTGAGCCCCGGGGGGTGGATGAGGCGTCGCGAGTTCATCACGCTTGTTGCCGGCGCGGCTGCCACGTGGCCGCTGGCCGCGCGTGCGCAACAGACCGACCGGATGCGGCGTATCGGTGTGCTCTTTGGCGGGGTCGCGAGCGATCCGGACATCCAGGCTCGTTTCGCGGCATTTGTGCAGGCGCTGCAACAATTGGGCTGGACCGACGGCCGCAACATCCGCATCGATGCGCGGTGGGCGGCGGGCAATGTCGCGGACACGCGGAAGCACGCGACTGAATTGGTCGGGCTGGCGCCGGACCTGATCCTGGCCAGTGGCGACGTGCCGTCCGCGCAGCTTGTTCAGGCGACCCGCACCGTGCCGGTCGTGTTTGTGATCGTGCCCGATCCGGTCGGCTCAGGCCTCGTCAACAGCCTGTCGCGGCCGAGCGGCAACGTCACCGGCTTCATGCAATTCGAATACAGTCTGACTGCGAAATGGCCGGAGCTGCTCAAGGAGATCGCGCCAGGCGTGACGCGGGCCGCCATTCTTCGGGACGCTGCCTCCGCCGGCGGAATCGGCCAGTTCGCCGTCATCCAGTACGTGGCGCCCTCGGTCGGCCTGGACGTGAGCTCGGTCAATCTGCGCGACGTCGGGGAGATCGAGCGCGCTGTCGCGGCCTTGGCGCGCTCCCCGAATGGCGGTCTGATCACAGCGGCAGGCGCGTTGTCGTCGGTTCATCGCGATCTGGTCATCACGCTTGCGGCGCGGCACAAGCTGCCTGCGGTCTACGGCAACCGTGACTTTGTCAAAGCCGGCGGCCTGATCTCCTATGGTGCAAACTTTGTCGACCAATACCGGCGCGCCGCCAGTTACGTCGATCGCATCCTCAAGGGCGAGAAGCCAGCCGACCTGCCGGTGCAGGCGCCGACCAAGTACGACCTTGTCATCAATCTCAAGACTGCGAAGGCCCTTGGCATCACGGTGCCGCCCACGTTGCTGGCCCGCGCCGACGAGGTGATCGAGTAGCCAATGTCTGCCTATGGCACAACGAACGTCAGGAGTCGGAATATGAATGCGCGAACCCATGCACTGGCGGCACTCGCTTGCCTGACGCTGAGCCTTCCTGCGACGCCGGCGCAGACGCAGACCTTTCCGTCCAAGCCTGTCCGCGTCGTGGTGGCGTATCCGGCGGGCGGCTCGGTCGACAACATCTCGCGCGCGGTGACGCCGCGGCTCAGCACGATCTGGAGCCAGCCGGTTGTGATCGAGAACAAGGCGGGCGGCGCCACGGGCATCGCCGCCGAGTTGGTCGCGAAATCCGGACCGGATGGGTACACGCTGCTCGCCACCGGGATGGAGACGTTCGCCATCAACGCGTCCTTGATGGCCAAGCTGTCCTACAACGCGAATGAGTTTGTCCCTGTCAGCGGCTTCGGACTGTCCAACCAGATCCTGGTCGTGCCGGCGGCCTCGCCGTTCAAGACGCTGGCCGATGTCATCGCCGCAGCGCGCGCCAAGCCTGGCGAGCTGAACTACGCGACGATCGGGCTCGGCGTTCAAGCCACATCAACATGGTCTTGTTCGAGAGCATGACGGGATTGAAGCTGACGCCGGTGCACTATCGCGGCGGCGCGCCGGCCACCGCCGATCTCCTGGGCGGACACGTGCCGCTGGCGTTCCTAAGCTCGCAGCTCGTCGACCCGGGCATTCGAGGTGGCCAGCTCCGGCCGATTGCGGTGGCCAGCAAGGCGCGGCTCAAGCAGCACCCCAACGTGCCGACGGTCGCGGAGAGCGGCGTGCCCGGATTCGAGGCGG
>JADMIO010549066.1_pt1 | contig 22361 bp, 24 predicted proteins | sample 8958161 | NCBI WGS metagenome assembly JADMIO01 (sample SAMN16585339, study PRJNA669376) | soil metagenome | isolation source: Crop rotation soil | place: USA: Cullars Rotation, Alabama | collected 2011 | reverse complement strand
GCCGCGACTTCAAGTCACGTGAATTCCAAGCTTCGGATCCCACTGTGCTGGAAAGATCATCGTGCCCCAGGTCGGCAGGACCGGCGGCACGCCGACGCCGAGGAACGACAGGCCCGCCTCGGCGAGCACCGCGTAGGCGAAGATGAACGTCGCTTGCACCAGGATCGGCGAGGCGATGTTCTGCAGGATGTGGATGAAGAGGATCCGCCAGCTCGAGATGCCGAGCGCGCGCGCCGCCTCGATGAAGAGGAGCTCGCGCACCACCAGCGTCGAGGCGCGCACGACGCGGGCGACGCGCGGCGTGTAGACGATCGCCAGCGCGACGATCACGTTGGTCATCGAGGCGCCGAGCACGGCGACGAGCGCGATCGCGAGCAGGATGTCGGGGAACGACATCATGGCGTCGACGAGGCGCATCACCGGCCCGTCGAGGCGGCGGAAGAATCCCGCCGCGAGGCCGAGCAGCACGCCGCAGACCATCGAAACCAGCACCACCATCGCACCGATCGCAAGCGAATAGCGGGCGCCGAAGACGACGCGCGAGAAGACGTCGCGGCCGAGCTCGTCGGTGCCGAACCAGTGCGTGGCGCGCGGGCTCTGCAGGCGGTCGAGGATTTTCAGCGCCATCGGGTCGTAGGGCGTGAGCCACGGCGCGAAAAGGGCCAGCAGCGCGACCGCGGCGAGGATCAGGGCGCCGGCGAGCACGAGCCGGCGCCGGAACAGCTTGGCGAGGAGGCCCGAACGCATCAGTAGGTGACGCGCGGGTCGACGGCCAGGTACAGCAGGTCGATCGCCAGGTTGATCAGAACGTAGAGCCCGGCGATCACCAGGAGGGCCCCCTGGATCACCGGATAGTCGCGGCGCAGCACGGCCGAGACGACCAGGTTGCCGATGCCCGGCAGGCCGAACACGGTTTCGGTGACGATCGCCCCGCCGACGAGCAGCGCGAAGGTGAGGCCGAGCACCGTGAGCACCGGGATCAGCGCGTTGCGCAGGGCATGGTGCAGCACCACCCGCGGCTCGGAGGCGCCCTTGGCGCGCGCGGTGCGGATGTGGTCTTCGCCGAGCACGTCGAGCATGCTGGCGCGCGTGAAGCGCAGGATGAGCGCCGAGTTGACGACGCCGAGCACGATGGCAGGCAGCACCAGGTGATGGAGCCGCTCGCCGAGCGGCACGCCCGGGTCGCCGTAGCCCGCGACCGGGAACCAGCCGAGGGCGACGGCGAAGATCTGCATCAGGATCAGGCCGAGCCAGAAGCTCGGAACGCTCGCGCCGAGCATCGCGAAGCCGGAGAACGCCTGGTCGATCGCCCGGCCGCGCCAGACCGCGGAGACGATGCCGCATGGCACGCCGATCAAGGTGGCGATGGCGATCGAGAAGAGGGTCAGGAAGAGCGTCGGCTCGGCGCGCTCCCAGAGCGCCTGCGTCACCGGCCGCTGCAGGAAGATCGATTGGCCCAGGTTGCCGTGCGCCAGCTCCTTCAGCCAGTAGGCGAACTGCAGCGGCAGCGGCTTGTCGAGGCCGTAGGCGGCGCGGAGCTGGGCGATGTCGGCGGCGGTGGCCTGCTCGCCGAGCATCACCGCCGCGGGGTCGCCCGGCGCCAGGCGGGTGATGAAGAAGACCAGCGTGGCGACGAGCAGCATCACCACCGCCATCCCGGCGAAGCGGGACGCGAGGTAGCGGGTCATCTCACTTCTGCAGCCCCGTGTTCCAGAAGAACGGCCACGGCATCGCGACGTAGCCGTCGAGCTTGGTCGAGCGCGCGGTCACGCTGTTGAAGTTGCCGACGCGGATGTACGGCACCTCGTTGTAGACGACCTGCTGGATGTTGCCCCAGAGGGCGCCGCGCTTCTTCGCGTCGGTCTCGGCGTTGAAGGCGGCGAGCGCCGAGTCCTTGGCCGGCGAGCTCCACCAGCCCGGCGCGCCCTCGCCGAGCTGCGGCGGCGTGAGCGTCGGCTCGGGCAGCACGGCCGAGTGCGTGATGTAGATGTCCCACAGGGCCGGGTCGTTGCGGCGCTGGATCAGGGTCGACCAGTCGACCACCTGCATGTAGGTCTTGAAGCCGGCGGCCTTGAGGTTCTCCGCCATCACCAGCGCGATCCGGTAGTGGAAGTCGTACTGCTGGCTCGTGAGGATCTTGATCGGCGCGCCGTCGTACTTGGCCGCGGCGACCATCGCGGCGGCCTTCTTCGCGTCGCCCTTGCCGTAGTTCTCGGTGCCCGCGGTGGAATAGAACGGCGTGTTCTTCGCGTAGTGGTTGGCGTCGGCGCTGTAGAACTTCGGGTCGCCGAAGCCGGCGCCGAGCATGTCGGCGTCGTTGAGCGACGCCTGCACCGCCTGGCGCAGCGCGGCGTTCACGAGCGGCCCCTGCTTGGTGTTGAGCACGAGGTAGGGGAAGCCGAACGGCGCGGTCAGCACGGGCTTCACGTTCGCCGCGGCTTCGAGCCGCGCGTACGACTCCACCGGCAGCAGGTCGGCGAAGTGGTACTGCCCCGAGAGCGACCCTTCGACGCGCGTGTTGGCGTTGGGCACGGGGATGAAACGCAGCTCGTCGAGGAGCGCGACGCGCTGGCCGGCGTAGCCGCTCGCCGGCTCCTTGCGCGCGCTGTAGCCGTCGTAGCGGACGAGCTGCACGTACTGGTCGGGCTTTCGCTCCTTGAACATGTAGGGCCCGGTGCCGATGAACTGGGTCAGCGGCGTGGCGATCGAGTCCTTGGCCATGATCGCGGCGAAGCCGTTCGGCAACGCCAGGTGCGCGAGCAGCGGCGCGTACGGCCGGTTGAGCGTGATGACGATCGCGTTCGGGCCGCTCGCCTCGATCGACTTGATCTCCTTCGTCAACGCCTTGCCGCGCGGCGCCATCTCCATCCAGCGCTTGAGCGAGGCGGTGACGTCGTCGGACGTCATCTCCTTGCCGTTGTGGAACTTGACGCCCTTGCGGAGCGGAATCGTGTAGACCGTGCCGCCGCCCGAGATCGCGGGCAGGCTCTCGGCCAGCGACGGCGCCACGTTCCAGTTGGCGTCGAAGGTGTACAGCAGCTCGTACACGTGCAGCATGATCGTGCCGACCAGGTCGGCCGTGGACGCCATCGGATCGAGCGTCTGCGGCTCGCCGATCATCGCGATGTTGGCGGCCCCGCCCTTGGGCGGAGCGGCGAGGGCCGCGGTGCCGGCAAGCGCGGCAAGCGCGGACACGACGACGGTGGCGGCGGCGAGGCCGGCGCGAACGGTGCGAAGCATGGGGTTGTCTCCTCGGGGCGGCGTGTAATTTATTTACACTGTCCGGGGGAGTCTACGCCGACGAGGGGCGGCGTCAATGCGGCGTTGCGAGGGAGAACCCTCTGTAATTTAGTTTCAGGGACGCTTCCGGGCTCGGGTGCTGCCGTCCGGCATGGTTCTTGGAGCGCCGGCTTTGCCATTTTTTGCCACGAGCGCTACGATGCCCACATGAGCACGATGAACATCTCCTTGCCCGATTCCTTGAAGGCGTTCGTGGACGAGCAAGTGGCGGAACGTGGTTTCGGCACGATCAGCGAGTACGTGCGCGAGCTGATCAGAAGGGAACAGGACCGCAGCCAATTGCGCACCGTGTTTCTCCAAGCTGCGGCCTCCCCCGTCGTGGCCGAAATGGGGCCGGCCTACTTCGCCCAACTGCGCGAGCGTATCCGCAAACCGTCCGGTCGATGAAAGCCAAACGCGTCGCTGTTCGGCAAGCGGCGGCGCGAGACATCGACGCGGCAATAGACCACTACCTGCATGAAGGCGGAGGCCCCCTCGCCACGCGGTTCGTCGCGGCACTGGAAGAAGCCTACCGTCACATCAGGCGGTTTCCTTCCACCGGGGCCTTGCGCTACGCGGCCGAGATCGGCATCACCGGCCTTCGCTTCTGGCCGCTGAACACGTTCCCGTATCTCGTCTTCTACGTTGAGCGGGAAGACCACGTGGATGTGCTGAAGCTGCTGCACACGCAGCGGGACATTCCGGCCTGGTTGACGGACGGCCCGGACCTCTAGAAGCCGACACCCCTTCCTTCCCCGACGCTCGTTCGAGCAGGAGCCTCGCGGCCTCGGGCGTGCGAACGGCCTCATCGCCCGGCCTCCAGCTCCACGGTCAGCCCGTCGACGTAGCGCCGATACGAGAACACCCGGCCGCGCCTCCGGTTCGTCAGCTCGCCGACGATGCCCAGGCGCTCCAGGTGCGCGAGCGACTTGTTGACGGTGGCGGGCGTCAGTGCGGTGGCCTTCACCAACGCGCCCGAGCTGGCGAGAGGCTGCCGCTGCAGCGCCTGGTGCACCGCCAGCGCAGAGCCGGCCGCACGACCGAGCGAGGCGATCCGGTCGCGGTCGGCGTTCACCAGGGCGAGCAGCGCGTTCGCGGTCGCGACCGCCTGGGTCGCGCTCGCGTCGACGCCCTCGGCGAAGAACTCGAGCCAGCGCTCCCATTCGCCGCGCAGCCGCACTTCGTTCAGGAGCTCGTAGTACAGCGCACGGTGCGCCCTGAAATAGAGGCTCGGGTAGAGCATGGGTTCGCGCAGCACGCCGTCGGCCACCAGTTGCAGCACGATCAGGAGGCGACCGAGGCGGCCGTTGCCGTCAAGAAAAGGGTGGATCGTCTCGAACTGCACGTGCGCGAGCGCAGCCTTGATGAGAGGCGGCGTCGGCTCCGGCTCGTCGTTGAGGAAGCGCTCGAAAGACTTGATGCAGCCCGCGAGCTCGTGGGCCGGCGGCGGCACGAAGGCGGCATTGCCGGGCCGCGTGCCGCCGATCCACACCTGCGAGCGGCGCACCTCGCCCGGTGTCTTGCCGCGGCCCCCAGGGTGCGCCATCAGCACCTCGTGCATGCCGCGGAGGAGGCGCATCGAGAGCGGCAGGCCGCCGCGCAAGGCGGCCCGCCCGTGCTCGAGCGCCGCGACGCAGCGGCTCACCTCGCGCGCATCTTCCACCGGAACGCCGGGCTGCTCGTCGATCTCGTAGAGCAGCAGGTCGGAGAGAGACGATTGCGTGCCTTCGATCTGCGACGACAGCACCGCCTCCTTGCGCACGAAGCTGTAGAGGAGCAGCGATGCGTTGGGCAGGTGGGCCGAGAGCGCGTCGAGCCGGCCCAGGGCGAGCAGCGCGTCGTCGAAGCGACGCCGCAGCGCCGCCGACCAGCGGATCGGCGGCTTCGGTGGCAGGGCTGCCGGGACGAAGGCGCGAAACCGCTCGCCCGCGGTGGCGACCTCGACATACGTTCCGGGCGGTCGTCTGCGCATGAGGCGAGCAACCTCAAACAAGAAGGCTCGCTATTTTAGGTTAATTTGGTAAGTTAAATCAACGAGCGGCGTTGTTCCAGGTCGCCTGCATCCGCACACTCGAACGAAACCCCGCGGTCGCTACGCGAGCCGCGGGGTGAAGAACGTTGCGCGGGTTGATCCACTCACCTCCGGGGGCATGAAGCCACCGAAAGCGAGGCAAGCCGGGATCAGATGTCCAGGCGCGTGATCTTGGTCCCGTCGATCGCCAGGTCGGCCATCAGGCCAGCGTTCGTCAGCACGTAGCCGACGATCGGCGCCTGGGCGGTCTGCGTGGTGATGTTGGCCGAGGCGCCCGTCTTGATCAGCGATACCGAGGCGTCGGCGCCGGCGGTCCAGCCGTTGCTGGCCCGGAACTTGTTCAGCGATTCGTCCGTCATGAAGAGGATGTACACCGCCTTGGAGTCGGCGCCGGCCAGGAGGCCCACCGAGGCCGCGGTGGTGCTGTAGTAGCCGACCGGGCGGCCGCCGACGAGCAGCTCGCCGTGTCCGTGCGACCCGCCGACGACGAAGCCGGCCGAGACGACCTTGGGGAAGACCAGCACGCCGCGCGCCCTGGCGACCATGGCGCGCGACTCCGGATCCTGCGAATACAGCTTGGTCATGGCGCCGTTGACGTCGGCGTCGATGCTGGCGCGCTTCTCGGAAGGGGTGGGGCCGCCGCCAGTGGCGGTGGTCGTGGAGCACGCGCCGAGCGCGAGGGCGAAGCCGAGCGTGGCCGCGGCGAAGAGGGATCTGTTCATGGGGTTCTCCAGGGGGGCAGCGCCGGGTCACCAGCGAACCCGACGGTCCCGGCAGCGAGCGAATTGTTCTGCGGTCGGCGTCGAACGCCTGTCGGACGCCGCCCCGTCGCCGGGACGGACGAAGTCACGCCCTCGGAAACGCTAGAACGGCTCGTTCCAGTCCCTGAGCGCGATCATCCAGTCGCGCAGCGCGAGCAGCTCGTGATGCACGTCGGGCGGGAACCCCTTCCTTCCCCGGCGCTCGTCGAACAGCAGCTTGTCCAGCATGCCCTTGCGCTCCTCGGGGTCGTCCCAGACCTCGGCCAGCGCGTTGGCGATGCGGGGGAACTGCGTGCCGAGATGAACCGGCCGTACGCTTTCCGGAAGCCCGATCAGCCAGTCGATCGCTTGGCCGCCGAGGGCGCGGTCGGTCGGCAGCTTCTTGCGCCGCATCCGCTTCCACTGGTCCTCTTCCTGCGAGCCGATCGAGACCACGTCGAACTGCGACAGCGATTCGTTGTCGAGGACCCGGCGCGCGTCTTCCAGGTCGGTGAGCTCGAACTCCAACCCTTCGTCCTGCCAGGCGGGGGCCGGCGGGCTGGGAGGCTTCCTGTGCGTATCCATCGGTGCGATTCGCGGGCAGGTTCGATTGTGCTCACGCGTCTGCGCGGCGGGCTCGGGTCGGGCCCGACCCAGGGGGCAATGGGGAGGCGTTTTCGTGACTTGTGCACGTCGGCGTGGCGCGGGTCACCGAGCGGCATGGACGCGCAGCAGGCTCGCCGCATACCCCGGGGCCGTCGGCTCGTGCATGAAGTACACGTGCGTCTCCTGCCACGCCGTCGCCGCGATCCGCTCGATCCACTGCGCGAGCTCTTCCTCCGAGTAGCGCTCGAGCCGAAGGCGCAGGTACCCCCACGGCGCCGTCTCCACCAGCGGCGGCGGCGCGTTGTCCTCGCGCTCGGAGAGGCAGAGCGCCGCGCCGGCCGCCTTCAGCGCGGCGTACACGTCGTCGTCGAACCAGCTGTCGTTGCGGAACTCGAAGACGGCGCGGTGGCCTTCGGGCAGGAGCGCCAGGAACTCGCCCAGCCGCGGCAGGTCCTTCTTCAGGAACGGCGGCAGCTGGAACAGCACCGGCCCGCGCTTGGCGCCGAGCGTCGCCAGGTTCCGGTAGAGATACGCCACCGAGTCCGCCGCCTCGTCGGCCTTCAGCCGCGCGTCGTGCGTGATCCGCCGCGACGCCTTGATCGCGAAGCGGAACGCCTCCGGCGTCGCCTCCACCCAGTGCGCGAGCACCCCGACCTTGGGCATCTGGTAGAAGGTGTTGTTGATCTCCACCGTCGGCAGCCGCTCGGCGTACCAGCCGAGCATCGCCTCGGGCTGCATCTTCTCGGGATAGAAGGTGCCCTTCCATTCCTTGAAGGCGTAGCCGCTCGCACCGGCCCAAAGCGTCGACGTGCTCATCGTGAGCGTGTGTTTTAGCCGAACCCGGCCCGGTCGTGGAACGAGGCCGGGCCGCCCGGTTTTAGACTGCGCCTGGGTCGCCGTCGGAAGCGACCGGAGGCACGCGAGGCTCCGCATGGCCGAGGGACAGTTCAGGGATCCGAACCGCCGGGCGTCCGCCCGCACGGCGCTCCGCCAGCCGGCGACGGTCGTCCACGGCGACGTGACCGTCGCCGTGCAGACCCTCGACGTCGGCCAAGGCGGCCTGTCCCTCCTCGCGCCGCGGCCGATCGGTCCGGGCACCCGCTGCACGGTCGCGTTCGAGCTGCCGTTCGCCGACGGGCCGGTCGAGTTCGCCGCGTCGCTCAAGGTCGTCTATTCGTCGTACCTCGCCCCCGAGCAATTCAAGATCGGCACCGTCTTCACGGCGCTCGACGACGCCACCGCGGGCGCCCTCCTGCGCTACACGGAAGGCGCGCCCTGAGGCGCTAGCGCCCGCCGACGGTCGCCTCGGCCGCGGCCGAACGGTCGGTCGCGGACGCCTGCGGAGCCGGCGGCATGCCGAGCGAGCCGCCGAGGCCCTGCGGATCGGGAATGCGCGCGAGCAGCCGGTCCTCGGGGAACTCGAAGCTGCGCTCGACCGCCCGGTCGAGCAGCTCGAGCTGCTGCAGCAGCTCGGGGTGGCGGTGCCCGGGCAGCGCCGCGATCACGTGCTCGAGCATCGAGCGCATCCGGCGCGCCACCTGCACCTTGTCGGCGCCGCAGTGGCGGATCTCGGTGCAACTCAGGTGGACGAAGTCGTCCCAGTCGGGCGTGCGGTAGATCAGGCGCAGCTCGCCGAAGCGGTCGCGCAGCTCCTCGTCGTGCAGCGCGCACAGGCCCACCTGGCGCAACAGGCGGTGCAGCTGGTCGATCGCCAGCACCGCGGTGGTCGGATCGTTGATCGCCGCCGAGAGCGCCTTGAGCGCGATGTCGACGAGGATGCGCACGGCGAAGGTCGGGTCCTGGTCCATCGTCCGCTCGCTGCCGAGCGCGACCGAGGCCCGCAGGCGGCGATCGTCGATCGAGACCGCATTGCCGTAGAGGTGGAACAGGGGCTCCTCGACGGCGAGGAAGTCGCCGACGTTGGGCACGAACTCGATCACCCCGTCGACCTCGCGGCCGAGCGCGACCAGGCCCTCGAGGTCGACCGCGAGGACGACGCCCGAGCTGCCCTGGTGCAGGACGCTGCGCCCCCGCGGCGGCAGCGGCGTGCGCGCGATCGACCGGAGCTCGTCGGGCACCCGCGCGGGATAGACGGTCTTGATCACGCCGACGCCCGTCTCGCCGACCCGCTGCACCAGGCTCACCGGCCGCAGCAGCCGCGCCGCGTAGTCGATCAGGAACAGGAAGGTCATCATCGACAGCAGGCCGAGCATGCCGGCGACGAGCAGGTCGAGCTGCTTCACCGCGTCGTCGAGGCGCGTCAGCACGCGGACGGCGAACAGCAGGGTCAGGACGAAGCAGCCGACGACGGTGCGGATCGTCTTGTCGCTGAGCAGCGTCGTCGCGATGATCCGCGGCGTGTACTGGCCGCCGGCGACCTGGATCGCGACCAGCAGCGAGCCGAAGGTGAAGACGAGGAACGAGAGGTTGAGGGTGATGACGGTCTCGAGCTGCGAGCGCGCGCCCGAGACCGAGAGGCCGAGGAAGGAGATCGACTCGTGCGCCCAGCCCTTGGCCACCAGCCACTCGCCGACCGTGTTCACGGCGTAGTGGAGGACGCCGTAGATGAGCACCGCGAACAGCGGCACCAGCCACATCGAGCCGCTGATGTAGCTCCTCAGCGCATAGCGCCGGTTCCAGGGCAGGATTCCGCTCACCTAGCGGATTTTCGCCGCCTCGGCCTCCATTTGCGACACCAGCTTGTCCATCTGGTCGATCACCGCCTGCATCGTCTGGCGCTGGGTCAGGTCGACGCCCGCCTTCCTGAGCTGCGTCATCGGATGGTCGTTGCCACCGCTCTTGAGCAGCGTGAGGTAGCGATCGGTCGCCGCCTTGCGCGATTCGGGCGAGCCCGTCGTCATCGCGCTGTACAGCTGCGCCGACGAGGCGAAGCAGGTCGCGTACTGGAACACGTAGTACGGCGTGTCGAAGAAGTGCGAGATCCGCGCCCAGGTGAACTTGTAGAAGTCGTCGGGCGTCAGCGCGTCGCCCCAGTACTCCTTGAGGAGGCCCGCATAGATGGTGTTGAGCACCTCCGTCGTCACCGGCTCGCCCTTCTCCACCAGCTTGTGCGCGCGCAGCTCGAAGTCGGCGAACATCACCTGGGTGTAGAAGGTGCCGACGATCGAGTCGACGGCGTGCTGCAGGAGCAGGAAGCGCTCCTTCGGGTCGCTCGTCTGCGCGAGCAGCTTGTCGAGCAGGAAGCGCTCGTTGGTCGTCGACGCCACCTCGGCGACGAAGATCGTGTAGTCGGCGGTGACGAACGGCTGGTTCTCGTACGAGAGCACGGTGTGCATCGCGTGCCCGGCCTCGTGCGCCAGGGTGAAGGCGGCGTCGAGGGTGTCGTTGTAGTTCATGAGCAGGTACGGCCCGACGCCGTAGACGCCGGCGTTGTACGCGCCGCTCTTCTTGCCCTCGTTCTCGTAGACGTCGATCCGGCCGCCCGAGACGAAGCGCTTGTAGCGGCTCTGGTAGTCCTCGCCGAGCGGCGCCACCGACTGCAGCGCGAGCTCGCGCGCCATCTCGTAGGGATACTGCTTGTCGCTGCGGTAGATCGGGACGAACGCGTCGTAGAGGTGGTAGGTGTCGAGACCGAGCAGCTTCTTGCGCAGCTTGGCGTAGCGCTGGAACGGCGCCGAGCCGGCGCGGGTCGCGTCGATCAGCGTCTCGACGACCTGGCGCGGGATCGCGTTGCCGTCGAGGCCGGCGTCGAGCGTGGTCGGGAAGTTGCGCGCCTGGGCGAGGAACCAGTCGCGCTGCAGGACGCCGTTGTAGATCGCGGCGTAGGTGTTCGCGTTGGCGCCGTAGGTCGCGAGGTGCGCCGCCGCGGCGCGGCCGCGGTCGGCCTGGCTCGGATTCGTCTCGAGCAGCGCGCCGTAGTTGCCGGGGCTCAGCACGACGTCCTTGCCGTCGGACAGCTTGATCGTCGGGAACTTGATGTCCGAGGTGGCGAGCTCGGAATAGATCGACTTCGGCGCGGTGTTGAACTGGCTGGAAAGCGAGAGCAGCCGCTCGCCCTTGTCGTCGAGCACGTGCGCCTTCTGCCGGTAAGCATCGAGGATCGGGAAGCGGTACGGCGCGAGCGCCGGCGTCTGGTCGATCCAGCCCTTGACCGTCGCCTCGGGAATCGAGAGCAGCTCGGGGGTGAACCAGGCGGTCGCGGTCGCGAACTTGGCGAACGCCGCGCCGACGCGCTGGAAGCGGCCCGAGACGGCCTGGTCGCGGGTGTCGACGTCGCGCTGCAGCTGCGGATAGCGGTAGGTCAGGTACTGGAGCTTGCCGATCTCGTCCTGCGCCTGGTAGGCCTTGAGCAGCTGCGCCGGGCCGCCCGAGGCGAGCGTGCCCTTCATCGCCGCGAACGCGTCCATCTTCGCGTCCATCTCCTTCATGCCCGCGTCCCAGGCGTCCCAGCCCGGATAGATCGCCGAGAAGTCCCAGCGGAACTCGGCCGGGATCTCGGCCCGGTTGCGGGTGGTGGGCTTGGCGGCGACGGCGACCGTGGAAACCGCGGCGGCGCAGAGGACGGTGGTGAAGGCGAGGGTCATCTTCATAGGATAGGACGAGGCGGGGCGCCGCGAGGGCGAGGGGGGTGGCGGGGCGACCGGCGAGTGTCGGTGCCCGCCGCCGGCGGGGTCAACGCCGATGCGACACGTTGCAGAAACGAGGGGTTGAATGGCGGCCGTCCCCCGCCCGGGCCGTCCGCAACGGGCCCGGCCTGGCCTAGACTGGCCGCGCCCCCGCGCCTGCGCCGTGCCGCTCACCCTTTCCCCCGCCCCCAGCGCCGGCGTCGACGCGGCCGCCCGCTTCGGCCGCCCGCTCGGCGGCTGGCGGCTCAGGCTCTACGTCATCATCTTCGAGGCCGACACCCGCGCCGGGCGGCTGTTCGACCTGGCGCTGATCTGGCTCATCCTCGCCAGCGTCGGCGTGGTCGTGCTCGACAGCTTCGCCGCGGTGCACGCGCGGTGGGGTGCCGTGCTCGGCGTGCTCGAGTGGGTCTTCACGGTGATCTTCACGCTCGAGTACGTCGCCCGGCTCGCCTGCGTCCGGCGGCCCTCGCGCTATGCGCGCAGCACCTTCGGCATCATCGACGTGATCGCCGTCATGCCGACCTGGCTGGCGCTGTTCCTGCCCGGACTGCACGCGCTGATCGACGTGCGCCTGCTGCGCCTCCTGCGGCTGTTCCGGATCCTGCGCCTCGCCCAGTACGTCGATGAATACCGCGCCCTGGCCCAGGCCTTGATCTCGAGCCGGCGCAAGATCCTCGTGTTCCTGAGCTTCGTGCTGATCGTCACCGTCGTCATGGGCACGGTGATGTACGTGGTCGAGGGCCCGGAGAACGGCTTTCCGAACATCCCGGTCTCGGTGTACTGGGCGATCTCGACGATGACCACGGTCGGCTTCGGCGACATCACCCCCAAGACCGGGCTCGGCCGCACCATCGCGTCGCTGATGATGCTGATCGGCTGGGGCACGCTCGCCGTCCCGACCGGCATCGTCAGCGCCGAGTTCACCGCGCTGCGCATGTCCGGGCGGCCGACCACCCGCACCTGTCACGCGTGCCTCTCGGAGGGGCACGAGCCCTCGGCGCGGTTCTGCAAGGACTGCGGCGCCGCGCTGCCGCCGTACGCGCAGGGCTGAGCGAAAGGAAGAGAGCCCGGATGCGGCCGCATCAGAGCCTGCGCTTCTGCACCTCGGCCGACGGCACGCGGATCGCGATCGCGTCGATCGGCAGCGGGCCGCCGCTGGTGCGCGCGGCGCACTGGCTGAGCCATGTCGAGCACGACCTGGCGAGCCCGGTCTGGGGGCCGTGGCTGGCCGAGCTGTCGCGCGAGCACACCTACCTGCGCTACGACCAGCGCGGCTGCGGCCTCTCGGACACCTCGGTCGACGACTTCTCCCTCGACGCCGGTGTCGCCGACCTCGAGGCGGTGGTCGCCGCGTCGGGGCTGCGCCGCTTCCCGCTGATCGGCATGTCGCAGGGCGGCGCGGTCGCGATCGCCTTCGCGGTCCGCCATCCGGAGCTGGTCTCGCACCTCGTGCTCGTCGGCGCGTACGCGCGCGGCGCGCTGCAGCGCGCGACCACCGACGAGCAGCGCCTCGAGGCGGAGACGCTGGTGCGGCTGATCCGCATCGGCTGGGGCCGCGACAACGCCGCCTTCCGCAACGTCTTCACCAACCAGTTCATCCCCGGCGGCACGCCGGCGCAGCACGCCTGGTGGAACGAGCTCGAGCGGCTGACCGCGACGCCGGAGAACGCCGCCCGCGTGCTCGAGGCGTTCCACGACTTCGACGTCACCGAGCTGGCGCGCCGGCTGCAGGTGCCGACGCTCGTCCTGCACGCGCGCGGCGACGCCCGCGTGCCGTTCGACGAGGGGCGGCTGCTGGCCGCGCTGATCCCGGGCGCGCGCTTCGTGCCGCTGCAGAGCGACAACCACGTGCTGCTCGCCGGCGAGCCGGCGTGGGCCGACTTCCTCGCCGAGCTGCGCGGCTTCCTCGGCGCGAGCGCCGAGGAGAGCGTCGACGGCGCGGCGAGCGAGGCGGCGCTCACCCCGGCCGAGCGGGACGTGCTGCGCGGCGTCGCGCAGGGACTCGACAACGCGGCGATCGCGCGCCAGCTCGGCAAGAGCGAGAAGACGGTGCGCAACCAGGTCTCGAGCATCTTCGACAAGCTCGGCGTGCGCACCCGCGCCGAGGCGATCGTGCGGGTCCGCGACCGCGTCGGGCGCGCCTGAGGCGGCTGCGCCCGCGCCGCTCCGATCGACCGGGACAGGAAGCCCAGCTTCCGCGGGACCGCGGCGGCGCCTGCGGGACAACGGCCTCATGCCAGGTCCGCGCGGCCGGGGGACGATGACGCCATCCCTTCCTTGCTGCGTCGTCCTTCCATGCCTCTTCCTTCGATCGGTTCCGCCCTGCTCGGCCGCCCCGAGCGCCGCGCGTCACTCGCCCTGGCCGGCGCCGCCCTGTTCTGGTCGGGCGCCTTCATCGCCGGCCGCGCCCTGCGCGACGACGTCGATCCGGCGACGCTGACCTTGCTGCGCTGGGGTCTCGCCCTGCTCGCCTTCATTCCCTTCGTCGGCCCGAAGGCGTGGCGCCTGCGCGCCGTCGTGCGCCGCGAATGGCGGCTCGTCGCGGCGCTCGGCATCACCGGCCTCGCCGCCTTCCACACCCTCACCAACCTGGCGATGCACACGACGACCGCGCTGAACGCGATCCTGATGCTCTCGCTGGTGCCGGCGACGATCCTCGTCGGCGGGGCGCTGAGCGGCGCCGCGCGACCCTCGCGCCTGCAATGGGCCGGCACGGCGGTGTCGCTCGTCGGCGCGTGCGTGCTGATCACGCGCGGCAGCCTCGATGCGCTGCTCGGCCTCGACCTCGTCCGCGGCGACGTCTGGATGATCGTGTCGGTGCTGCTCTGGACCGCGTATTCGCTGCTCCTCCGGCGCCGCCCCGCCGACCTGCCGCCCGACGTCGCGCTGATGGCGAGCATCGTCCCGGCGATCGCCGTGCTCGTGCCGGTGGCGCTCGTCGGCGGTGCGTCGCTGCCCGCGCCGACGCCATTCGTGATCGGCGCCGTTCTCTACATCGCGATCTTCGCCTCGCTGATCGCGTTCTCGCTCTGGGCCCACGGCGTCGCGGTGATCGGGCCCGAGCGCGCCGGCCAGTACGTGCACCTGATGCCGATCTTCGGCGCGGTGCTCTCGAGCGCGCTGCTCGGCGAGCACGTCTTCGCCGCGCAGTTCCTCGGCGGTGCGCTCGTGTTCGCCGGCCTGTGGCTGTCTCGAGGCGGGCCGGTCGCGCCGGCGGCCGCCGCGGCGCGACCCGCCGAGCCCGCTACGCCGCTTGCGCTGCGGCCTTGAGCCCGGCGATGTCGATCTTGACCATCTTCAGCATCGCGTCCGAGACGCGCTTCGCCTTCGCCCGGTCGGGCTCGCTCATCAGCTCGGCGAGCAGCTTCGGCACGATCTGCCAGCTGAGGCCGTAGCGGTCGCGCAGCCAGCCGCACTGCTCGGCGGTGCCGCCGTTGTCGAGAAGCGCGTTCCAGTACTTGTCGATCTCGGCCTGGTCGTCGCAGTTGACGACGAACGAGACGGCGTGGTTGAACGGGTCGAGCGGGCCCGCGGTCATCGCCGTGAACGGCTGGCCGCAGAGCACGAAGTCGACGATCTTGACCGAGCCCGGCGGGCCGCTCGGCGACTCGCTCGGCATCGAGACGACGCGCACGATGCGCGAGTCCGGGAACAGCGAGGCGTAGAAGGCGGCGGCCTCCTCGGCCTCGGTGGCGTACCAGAGGAACGGGGTGATCTTCTGCATGTCGAGCTTTCCTTCGGAAGGTGGGATGCGGACGCGGGGCGCCCTGCAACCACGACGAATGGAGGATCGCCGGATCGACATCGACCGGCAACAATTTCCTTCCCGCCGGCACGTAGGCCTTTTCTTGCAGGCCGATCAGACGAGCGCCCGCATGCGCTTCCGGCGTCCGCTCCTCCCCGGTAGGAAAGGGTAGACATAAGGTCTCTTCCTCGATGCACTGCCGACCCAGGAGACTCCATGGCTGACGACAAGACCCGGCGCGGTTCCCCCGACAGCAAGCGGCTGAACAAGAGCGAGCCCTACGAGGTCGCCTATGCGCGCAAGAAGGCCAAGGCCGGCGGCTCGACCGCCGCGACGAAGCGCGCCGGTGCGTCGCGCAAGACGGCCAGCCGCAGCGGCGGCGCTCGTGCGCCGGCGGGGCGCGGCAGCCGGACGGCCGCCGCGCCGAAGACGCCGGTGCGCGCCGCGCCGCATCCGCCCACGGCCGAGAAGACGAGCGAGAACACGGCGCCGCGGACGATGAAGGAGCCCGACGCGGTGGACTTCCTCACCGACGACCACCTCCAGGTCTCGGCCCTCTTCAAGCAGTACGACAAGCTGGCGAAGAAGAAGGCGTCGGCCGACGAACGGCGCTCGCTCGCGGCGACGATTTGCGGCATGCTGAAGGTGCACACCATGCTCGAGGAGGACATCTTCTATCCCGCGGCGCGCAAGGCGCGGATCGAGGCTGCCCTGCTCGACGAGGCCGACATCGAGCACGCCTCGGCGAAGGACCTGATCGCGCAGATCGAGGCCGGCAGCCCCGACGGCGACCACTACGACGCCAGGGTCAAGGTGCTCGGCGAGTACATCACCCACCACGTCGTCGAGGAGCATACCGAGATGTTCCCGAAATGCCGCCGTGCCGGCATGGACCTGGTGGCGCTGCGCGAGCGCATGGCCGCGCGCAAGGCCGAGCTGGAGTCCGGCGGCGCGCCCCTGGCCGAGGAAGGCGTGCCGGTCCCGATGGGCGCGTCGGCCGAATCGGCAGGCATCCTCGGCCGCATCAGCGACACCCTTTTCCCGGCGAAGAACCCATGAAGACACAAGACATTTCCGCGACCGAATGGCGCGGCCGCTGCGCCCAGCGCATTCGCGAGATCGACGAGAACATCACCGAGAGCGAAGCCGAGACGGTCGCCCAGGATGTCTACGACTTCGAGCGCACCCGGGCGATGCAGCCCGAGGCCGCGGCCGACTTCGTCGCCGAGCAGATGAGCCAGGCCGAGCCGCCGCGCTTCGAGCGGCGCTCGAAGGACCGCTCGGAGAGCGCACCGCTCATGCGCTCGATCCTGCGCTACCTGACCGAGCCGAAAAGCGCGTCCTGAGCGCGGCCGGCCCCGCCGCGAGGGACATTCACACCGTCACCGGGTCGTCGCGCGACGGCTCGTGCTGCGGCGGCTCGCTCGGCAGGGAGCGCATGCCGACGTTGCCGGCGTTGCCGAGCAGGATCAGCGCGACGACGATGCCGGCGACGACCGAGGTCGGCCGCGGCCAGCTCGCTGCGCCTGAGAAGGTCACCGCGCGACAGCGGATCCAGGCCAGCCGCGCGATCGCGCCGAACAGCAGGACGACGGCGAGCCAGATCGCGACCGCGACGGCGATGAACTTCCAGCCGGTCCATTGCCATTCGGCGGGCAGCATCATCAGGAGCGGCGCGAGCATCGCCGAGAGCAGCGCCCCGAAGAAGAGGACGAACAGGCCGACCAGCGAGATCGTCAGGAACAGCGACCCGCTGATGCCGCAGAGGCAGGCCCAGCCCGCCGAGGCGAGCCAGGCACGGACATCGTTCACATCGACACTCCGCGCGACGGCCCGGGACCGTCCCGCGCCGAGCGCCGATGTTAGGCGGGCGTGGGTCAGCCGCCGAAATGCATCTGGTAGTAGGCGCCGTCGGAGAACTGGCAGACGCCGGTGCCCGTGCCCGAGCCGGTCAGCACGTACTCGCACTGCGCGTTGACGCCGCGCGCGCCGTGCGCGTTGGCGACGCCGCGCCGGCCGGTGACGGTGCGCGGCGCGGCGCCGAGCACCTGCTGGTGGACGATGCCGAACGACGGATAGCCGGCGTCGACGCGGGTCGACTCGCCCTGCAGCAGGTCGCCGAGATAGGGCACGGAGAAGGTGCCGTGGCCGGCGTTGTTGTCGACCACCTGCGCCTGCAGCAGCCCGCCCTTGTTGGCCTGCGCGTTGAGGGGATAGAGGCGCACGTTGACGAGCGTCGGCTGCGGCGGCTGCGCGGCGACGACGACGGTCGGGGCGGTCGAGGGGGCCGGCGCCGAATACGCCGCGGCGTTGACCGCCTCGCGCGAGGGCGTCGGGTAAGGCTGGTTGGTGCGCGGATCGATCGGCACCACGTAGCAGGCGCTGAGCGCGAGGGTCGTGGCCGCGGCCGCGGAAAGCGACGCCGTGCGGACGGCGGCAGTGCGAGTGGGAAACGCGTTCATGGACGTTCCGGAAGTGCTGCGGCACATGCCGCGGCCGGCAGCGTCGTCGACGGGCACCGCGCCGGCAATCGTTCTCGCGCGAGTAGCGGATCGCGACGCCGCCGAGCGCACGCGCGTGCGCCACGGCAACGGCGCCTCGCTCTTTCGGACGACCGCAAGCTGCGGCGGATTTCACCGATCAACGCAACGTTCAAGCCGGCTTGGACGTTCTTGGGACGCGAACGCCCCATCCGACATTGGACGCCTGCTACGCTTCCTCGTCTCCGTTGCGCTCTTGCATGCATCAGCCGCGCCCTTCACCCTCCAGCGCGACGCTGCGCTTCGGCCGCTTCGAGCTGCAGCGCAGCGAGCGGCGGCTGCGGCGACCTGATCGGCACCGATCGGCGACACCGAGTTCGAGCGCTTGCAGGCCGAGGGCCGCTCGCTGCGCGACGAGGACATCGCGGCGATCGCGTTCGAGAGTGGCGACGCCTGACCGGGAACCGTTCGGCCAGTGGTTCGTCGCCTTGGTGCGAGGTTGGTACCCGAACGCCGGCAGGATCGACCGCCCTCAGCGCACGAGCAGGTTCGCCATCCACGCCACCGTCGCGTCGAGCATCGCCTCGCGCACCTGCGCGTCGTTGCGCCCGCTGCGGGCGCGAACGTGGAACGAATGGTCGGCGTCGTCGAAGAGCTCGAGGGTCGCCTTCGGCCCGAGCGCCGCGACGACCGGATTGAGCAGCTCGAGCGACGCCAGCTCGTCGCGCGTGCCCTGCAGGAAGAGCATCGGCACGTCGATCTCCGACAGGTGCGCGGCGCGCTCGGTGCCGGGCTTGCCCGCAGGGTGCAGCGGAAAGCCGACGAAGGCGAGGCCGCGCACGCCGAGTAGCGGCGACCTGGCCTGCGCCTGCGACGTCATCCGGCCGCCGAACGAGCGGCCGCCGGCGAAGAGCGGCAGGCCGGGCCCGAGCGCGCCGCCTCGTCGACCGCGGCGCGCACCGCCGCGTGCGCGACCGCCGGCGGATCGGTGCGCCTGCCGCCTTTCTCCATGTACGGGAACTGGAAGCGCAGCGTCGCGACCTCGCGTGCGGCGAGGCCCTCGGCGAACGCGGCCATCGAGGCATGCGTCATCCCGGCGCCGGCGCCGTGCGCGAACACGTAGCACGCCGTCGGGCGCGGCGGCGCGAGCCAGAGCGCGGAGACGCTGCCGGCGTCGCCGAGGTCGATCTTCGTGGCGCGTGCGTCGGGCGCGGCGGGCTCGTCCTTCATGCCGCGGCTGCGGCAAGCGCCGCGCCACGCCGGCGACCGGTCGTCAGGAAATAGGCGTAGCCGAGCGCCATCAGGCCGAGGAAGATGCCGGCGACGAGCGGGTTGAACCACGCCAGCGTGCCGAGGCAGATCAGCGACGCCGAGAGCGCGAAGACGGGGAACAGCGGATAGACGGGCGCGGCGAACGGCCGCGTCAGGCCCGGCGCGATCCAGCGCAGCCTGAACAGGCTCGCCATGCTGATCACGTACATGACGATCGCGCCGAACACCGACATCGTCACGATGTTAGCGGTGAGCGACTGGCCGCCGAAATGGATCCATTCGTCGCTGAAGATCGCGGCGATGCCGACGACGCCGCCGGCGAGGATCGCCATGTGCGGCGTGCCGAGCTTCGGATGCACGCGGCCGAGCAGCGCCGGCAGGTAGCCGGCGCGCGAGAGCGCGAAGATCTGCCGCGAGTAGCCGATGATGATCCCGTGGAACGAGGCGACGAGGCCGAACAGGCCGAGCCAGACCAGCATGTGCAGCCAGCCGCTGTTCGAGCCGACGACGATCTTCATCGCCTCGGGCAGCGGCTTGTCCATGTTGGCGAGCTTGGTCCAGTCGCCGACGCCGCCGGCGAACACCATCACCCCGAGCGCGAGCGCGACCAGCGTCAGGATGCCGCCGATGTAGGCGATCGGCACCGAGCGGCTCGGGTTCTTCGCCTCCTCGGCCGCCATCGCGACGCCCTCGATCGCGAGGAAGAACCAGATCGCGAACGGGACCGCCGCGAAGATGCCCGGCCAGCTGGCGATGCTGAACGTGTCGGCGCCCGACCAGCCGCCCTTGAGGAAATTGGCCATCGAGAAGCCGGGCGCGACGACGCCCATGAAGACGAGGAGCTCGAAGATCGCGATCAGCGTCACCGCGAGCTCGAAGCCCGCGGCGATCGTCATGCCGGCGATGTTGAGCGCCATGAACACGAGGTAGGCGCCGAGCGCGACCCACTTCGGCTCGAAGGCGGGGAACTGCACGTTGACGTAGGCGCCGATCGCGAGCGCGATCGCCGGCGGCGCGAACACGAACTCGACGAGCGTCGCGAAGCCGGCGATGTAGCCGCCGGTCGGCCCGAACGCGCGCCGGCTGTACTCGAACGGACCGCCGGCGTTCGGGATCGCGGTCGTCAGCTCGGTGAAGCTGAAGATGAAGGTCGTGTACATCAAGGCGACGAACGCCGAGGTCACGAGGAAGCCGAGCGTGCCCGCCTTGTCCCAGCCGTAGCTCCAGCCGAAGTACTCGCCCGAGATCACCAGCCCGACGGCGATGCCCCACAGGGAAAAGGTGCCGAGCGTCTTGGGCAGCGTGCGGCCGTCGTCCTGATTCATGCGAATTTCTCCGACGCCCGGAAAGCCGCGCGCGCGATCGGCGATCATGCGGAAAACGGGCTTCGGGGGGAAGGGTTGGTCAGCAACGCCATCGACAGGCGGCGACTCGGCGTCGGCGCCCTGCTCCTGGGCGGCGCGCTCGCGGCGTCGGCCGCGTGCCCGCCGGCGGGGCTCGACCAAGCCGGCCTCGAGGCGCTGAAGAAGGCCGAGTGGGCGGTGCCGGACGACGCCCGCCGGCAGGCGCTTGCGCTCGAGCTGCTCGACTGCCTCGCCTCGCCCGATCCGCGCCTGCGCGACGAGCTCGCCTTCGACGCGCTCTCGCGCTGGATGCGGCGCAGGCTCCTCGAGACGTCGACCCTGCAGGTCCTTCGCATCGAGCTGCAGTCGCGGCTGCGCTTCGAGGCGCCCGACGCCACCGCCGAGTTCCGCCGCCCGTTCGCCGCCCTGGCGCTCGCGGAGGTCGCGCGGGTCGACCGGCTCCACCCCTTCCTCGACACCGACCAGCGCGACGCGCTGATCGACGCGGGCACCGCCTACCTCGCCTCGGTACGGGACTATCGCGGCTACGAGCCCGGCAGCGGGTGGCGCCACGGCGTCGCCCATGGCGCCGACCTGATGCTCCAGTTGGCGCTCAATCCCGCGCTCGACAAGCCGCGGCTCGACCGGCTCCTGGGCGCGATCTCCAGCCAGGTGGCGCCGCCGACGCCGCACTTCTACGTCTTCGGCGAGGGGGAACGCCTGATGGCGCCCGTGTTCTACATCGCCCAGCGCGATGTTCTCGAGGCCGAGGACTGGAAGGCCTTCTTCGCAACCCTCGATGTGGCCCGGGCCACGGTCCGCCCTCGCACGCTCGATTCGCTCGCCGCGCGGCACGACCTCCTCCAGTTCCTCTACCCGCTCTACGCCTCGCTGGCCGAGAACGGAACGCCGGCGATGAAGGGCAAGCTGCTGCCGGCCGTACGCGGCGCCCTGCAGGCCCTCGACTAGCGTCGGCGCGAGGCGCGCGGGGGCGCGGCATACCGCCGGCGACGCAGACTCCGCCGTTCAGCGCGTGCTCGCCGACCAGTGCGGCGGCCATTCGCACAGCCGCGAGCGCGGCGCGCGACCCGATGCGTTGGCGCGCTGCAGCATCGCCTCGACCGGCCCCCGCAGCGCCTCGCCGTAGAGCGCGTAGGCGTCGATCGCGGCGCGGCACTGGCGCTCCGAGCCGCCGCCGAGCGCGAGCGCGACCAGCCAGGCATTGCGCGCGTCGCGCTCGTGGCCGGTGAGCGCGCTCGCGATCGCGAACGTGTTCCAGTCCTCGATCCGGCCCGACGGGAACTTCCAGTCGTGCAGCGTCAGCGCGTGCAGCGCGAGGCGGCGCGCCGCCTCGGGCTGGCTCGGGTTCTGGCGCAGCCGCATCGCGGCCAGCCCGCCGACGATCTCCGCGTCGACCGGATTGGCGCCGAAGGCGCGGGTCTGCAGCGCGATCGCCTCGTTGAAGTCGCCGCGCCTCAGCGCATTGCGCGCGCCCTCGTAGAACTGGCGCGACTCGCGGACCGCGGTGCGCGTCAGCTGCGGGTCGTCGGGCGCGAGGCGCACCCCCTGCGCGGCGAGCCGCACCTCGTCGTCGTCGCTGCCGCTTTCGTCGGCGCGGCCGGCGGCGACGAGGACGCGCAGCACCATCCGCTCGGCGCGCTGCGCGATGCGCGGAATCTGCGTCGCGAGCAGGTCGTTGGCGCGGAGCATGAAGTCGGGCGGCGCAACGACGGCGTCTTCCACGGGCACGGGCGCGGGCGCGGGAGCGACGGCGGCCACCGTCGCCGGCGCCACCGCGGCGACGACCGCGGGCGGCGCCGCTCCCGGATCGACGCCTCTCCCTGGCAGCGGTGCGAGGCCGACCGCGGGCGGCAGGTAGATCGGCGTGCGGCTCGCCGGACGCGGGCTCGCCTTCGCCGACATCGGAAACGCCGCGGGTTTCACCGCGACCGGCTCGCCGGCGCGCGCGACGACGGTCGCGCCTTTGGCCGGCGCCGCGGCGGTGCGCGTCGCCGGGGCCTGGGCGGGCGTCGACTTCGCCGCCGCGCCACGGCGCGCGGACGACGAGGCGCCCTTGCGCGCGTTCGCGTCGGCGACCTTCGTCGCGGGTTCGGCGCCATGCTCGTTCGGCGCGGGCGGCGACTTCGCCGCCGGCTTGGCGGCGGGCGTCGGCACGGGTGCGGCGGCGACGGGCTGCGACGCTTCGGGTGCGGCGCCGGGCTCGCCGGACGGCGCAGGCTTCTCGGCGGACGGCGGCGCCGCCGGCTCGACCCCCGCC